>ENA-OQLB01000397-OQLB01000397.1-human-gut-metagenome-genome-assembly--contig:-NODE-397-length-25625-cov-5.695506_pt1 | contig 25625 bp, 25 predicted proteins | sample MGYA00242656_ERZ504813 | MGnify/ENA primary metagenome ERZ504813 (study PRJEB26092, sample SAMD00036388) | human gut metagenome | host: Homo sapiens | study: EMG produced TPA metagenomics assembly of... | reverse complement strand
ACGTTGACGGGTTTACAAGAAGAAGGGAGAAGACTTATGAAAAAATAAAAATTACTGGCAGTTTCGCATCAGTCAGTGTGGCGCTGATGCTGCCGTTGCAGACCATGGCTGCCGTGGACCTGAATGCGAAATATGATATCAGCACCAACCAGATCCAGGGATGGCCGGCAGGACCGGATATTACCTCAGATACCGGTATCCTGATGGATGCAGCCACAGGAGTTGTTCTTTATAACAAGGGCGGAGATGAACAGAGATATCCGGCCAGCATTACCAAGATCATGACCTTGCTGGTGGCAGTGGAGAACTCCACCATGGATGAGAAGGTTACCTTTACAGAGACCGGGGTGCGTAATGTTACGGCAGATTCCAGTAATATCGGCACAAAGGTGGGCGAAGTCCTGACTATGGAGGATTGTCTTTATGCTCTGATCATCCAGTCTGCCAATGACGTTGCGGCACAGATCGCAGAGCATATCGGCGGGACAGAGCAGGCATTTATCGATATGATGAACCAGCGCGCCAGTGAGATCGGATGTACCAATACACATTTTGCAAATTCCAGCGGACTTCCGGATGATAATCATTATTCTTCAGCACGGGATATGGCGCTGATCTTCAGAGAAGGACTGAAAAATGAAACATTCCGTACGGTTGTGGGCACACCGGACTATATCATCCAGCCTACAAATATGAACAGCCAGCAGAGGATCCTGCATACCCATCATCCTATGTTTGCGCCGGAAAGCGGATTTTACTACGAAGGCTGCATTGGTGGAAAAACCGGAACTACCGTTGCGGCAGGGCATACACTTGTCACAGGAGTGACCAGAGATAATACCACATATATTGCAGTGACCATGCGTGGAACAGAGCTTTCCAATTCCTGTATGGACAGTACGGCTATGTTCAATTACGCATTTGAGAATTTCACAAAAACAGAAGTAAATGGTGGCTATGTATTCCTTCCAAAAGGGGTGGAGCTGAATTCCCTTACCGAGAAGTCAGAGAATACCAACGGGAAAACAGAAACCGGTTACTATTTCGGAGATTATCTGATCGGTACTGCAAGTGTTGCACAGGCAACCGATACACCTGTACCGGAACCGACCGCTGCAGCAGAAGACAGCCAGGAAGCGGACATTTCCGGATCGGAAGCTTCCACAGAAGCAGCAGAGAAAGATGACAGCAAAACAACAGAGAAGAGTACAGTCGGAGAGGACACCAGCGAAAAAAAGAGCATTCCTGCCCTGCGTAAGATCCTTCTTATGCTCATGGCAGTGATGATCCTGATCCTGATTTCCCTTCTTGCGCTCTTAGAATAAAAGAAAAGAAACATCACAAATAAATCAAAACAGAAAAGGAGAACAAAAAAATGGGAAAAATAAAAGTAACACAGTGCGGAGATATTGAAGGATTGAAAGTGATCGAGCCAACTGTATTTGGTGATTCCAGAGGATATTTCATGGAAACATACAATTATAACGATTTCAAGGAAGCAGGCATTGATGTGGAATTCGTTCAGGATAATCAGTCCAGCTCCCGTTACGGTGTTCTCCGCGGACTTCATTTCCAGATCAGTATCCCCAGGATAAACTGGTACGTGTGGTAAACGGAGAAGTGTTTGATGTTGCGGTTGACCTTCGTGAAGGTTCCAAGACTTTTGGAAAATGGTATGGCGTAGTCCTTTCCGCAGAAAACAAGAAACAGTTCTTTATCCCGAAGGGATTTGCTCATGGCTTCCTGGTACTTTCCGAGAATGCAGAGTTCACCTACAAGTGTTCTGATTTCTATCATCCAAACGATGAGGGCGGACTGATCTGGAATGACAAGGACATTAACGTTGAGTGGCCGATCCCGGAAGGCATGGAGCTTATTTTCTCCGACAAGGACCAGAAGTGGGGAAGCTTCGAGGAATATAAGAATCGATAAGGAATTGCAGAATGAAGAAAATATTAGCTTTGCCGGCGGAGCTGTACCAGAATCGAAAGCTGGTTTTAAGCCTTGCAAAAAATGATTTCAAAACAAAATATGCAGGATCCTATCTTGGTATTGTCTGGGCATTTATCCAGCCTATCGTAACGATCCTGGTCTACTGGTTTGTATTTTCCGTAGACTGAAGGCCGGAACGGTATCGGATTATCCTTTTGTACTCTATTTGGTATCCGGTATCGTACCGTGGTTTTTCTTCCAGGACGCATTAAACGGTGGAACCAATGCCCTGATCGAATACAATTATCTTGTGAAGAAGGTTGTATTCAAGATCAGCATCCTTCCCATCGTAAAAATCATCTCCGCACTTTTCGTGCATGTTTTCTTTGTGGCCTTTGCACTGCTCTTATGTGCATGCTACGGATATACACCAAGCCTTTATACACTGCAGATCATTTATTACTCTGTCTGCACCTTCCTTTTTGTGCTGGGACTAGTGTATGCTACAAGCGCGATCGTCATTTTTTTCCGTGATCTGACCCAGATCATCAGTATTTTTCTTCAGGTGGGTGTATGGCTTACACCGATCATGTGGGATATCAATATGCTTTCTTCACATCCATGGCTGATCAAGCTGTTTAAGCTGAATCCGATGTACTATGTAGTTACGGGCTACCGTGATTCCATGCTTGGTCATGTCGGGATCTGGAACCATGCTTCATGGACGATCTATTTCTGGGTAGTTACGATCCTGCTTTTCGGACTGGGATCTGTGATATTCAAACGTCTGAAGCCGCATTTTGCAGATGTGCTTTAATTGAATGCGGATGGCGGATATCCGTCTGATCCGGACCGGACAGTTCCCATGGAGGATTTGCTCTGTAAGGATAAAAAGCAGAACGGCGGCAGATTGTGAGAGTGAACGATTTACACAAAAGTGAGGTTGAAAATGGCAGAAGATATTGCGATTTCAGTAAATGATGTCAGTAAGATGTACAAGCTTTACGATAATCCTATGGATCGTCTTAAGGAGTCCCTGGGATTATCCAGAAAAAAGAAATATAAAGAGCATTATGCGCTCAACCATGTATCCTTTCAGGTGCATAAGGGAGAAACAGTGGGAATTATCGGAACAAATGGTTCCGGTAAATCCACGATCCTGAAGATCATCACCGGCGTACTTTCGCCTACGGCCGGAGAAATAGCCGTAAACGGAAGGATCTCAGCGCTTCTGGAGCTGGGAGCCGGATTTAACGGAGAATATTCCGGACTTGAAAATGTATATCTCAACGGAAGCATGATCGGTTTTTCCAGGGAAGAGATCGATGCCAAGCTGCAGTCTATTCTGGATTTTGCAGATATCGGTGATTTTATCTATCAGCCGGTAAAACATACTCCAGTGGTATGTTCGTGCGTCTGGCTTTTGCGGTAGCTATCAATATCGATCCGGAGATCCTGATCGTTGATGAGGCTCTTTCCGTAGGAGATGTATTTTTTCAGGCAAAATGTTACCGGAAGTTCGAAGAGTTTAAGGAAATGGGGAAGACCATTCTGTTTGTAAGCCATGACCTGAGCAGCATCGGAAAATACTGTGACCGTGTTGTGCTTCTAAACAAAGGTGAGAAGCTTGCAGAGGGTGGTGCCAAGGAGATGGTCAATCTTTACCGTCGTGTGCTGGTCAATCAGTATGACGATGCAGATCTGGAAGAAAACACAGACGATGCAGAAGAGGGACAGACGACGGAGAACCAGGCAGCCGGAGCAGACGTTTCACTGAAAGCACATACCGGAAGCGGTAAAGCTATGAAGGACAGCCTGAACCTGAATCCCAAGGTCCTGGAATACGGCAGTAAGCTTGGCGAGATCGTGGATTTTGCCATCCGGGATGATACAGGTATGATCACCAATGTGATTGAAAAAGGCAAGGAATTTTCCGTTCAGATGAAAGTGAAGTTCCAGGCAGATGTCAGCGATCCGATCTTTGCATTTACCCTGAAAGATCTGAAAGGCACCGAGATCACAGGAACCAATACCATGTATGAACATACGCCTCTGAAACCGCAGAAGGCAGGCGATGTCCGTGAGATCACCTTCAAACAGGTGATGCCTCTGGAGGCAGGGGAATATATGCTGTGTCTGGGCTGCACCGGATATAAAGACGGCGATTTTACCGTATTTCATCGTCTTTACGATGTGTGTAACCTGACCGTGATCACAGATAAGAAAGCAGTGGGATATTTTGATCTGTTTTCCAAAGTATCTGTGAAATAAGTGGAGGAACGACTATGGCGGAGTTGAATTTAGATTATTATACGGCGAAGGATCATTATTCCGATGGGGATATCGAGGAAACACTTCTGAAAATGGCACAGGAAGGCAAATCTTTTGAAGACCTGCCGGAGGAAGAGGTGAGTTTTCCAATGGTCTACCATTTTTCAGGGCTGCGGGAGAATATCTTAAGCTGGTATCCTCTGAAAAAAGCGGATTCCGTTCTGGAGATCGGAGCCGGATGCGGAGCCATTACCGGAATGCTTTGCCGCAAGGCCGGTCATGTGACTTCCGTGGAGCTTTCCAAACGTCGGGCAGATATCAATTATGCGAGAAACAGGGATAAGGAAAATCTGACGATCATGGTTGGAAACCTGAATGACATGACTTTTCCGGAAAAATTCGACTATGTGGTAGTAAACGGTGTGCTGGAGTATGCCATGAGTTTTACCGAGGGAAAAACTCCTTACGAGACATTTCTTCAGCGTATGGGCGCTTATCTGAAGCCGGAGGGAAGACTTCTGATCGCCATTGAGAACAGACTGGGATTGAAGTACTTTGCCGGAGCACCGGAGGATCACACAGATCTTCACTTTTTCGGGATCAATGGATATCCGGGAAATCAGTCTGTGCGCACCTTTTCCAAGAATGAACTGGGAGAGCTGCTGGAAAACAGCGGCTTTCCTTTTCTGCGCTTTTACTACCCGTATCCGGATTATAAATTTCCGACAGAGATTTTTACAGATGAGAGTCTTTATACCAATCCTACGGAAGAAGCTATCCTGTATACACAGATAAGACAGCAGATCTTTTTGCAGAAAGTGAAGGCGTAAAGGCCTTCGAAAAAGAGAAGATCCTGGACAGCTTTGTGAATTCTTTTCTTGTGGAGGCAGGACGTACCGAAAACCGGGACCCGGAGGAAATCCTTTATGTGAAGCTGAACCAGGAGCGAAAAGAAAAGTTCCGTCTTCTGACCAGAATCGTCCGGGAGAACGGAGAGGTCCGTGCGGAAAAAGAGGCTATGGTGCCCCAGGCTGAGGAATTTGTGGAAAAACTGGAAAAAACCGGAACAGAGAGTACCGGATCCGATAAATACAAGAATCTTCCCTGCAGGCAGAAAACGGAAAGATCTCTTATCCGCTCCTTACTGGAAAAACTCTTCACCAGGAAATCGCAGAGCTTGCCCAGAAAGAAGATCTTGAAGAGATCAAGGCCCTTCTTAAAAAATTCTATCAGGAATTTTTCGGGGCTCGTCAGATTGTGGATTACAGGACCGGAGAGTTCCGCGAGGTATTTGGTGATTATCCGGGAAGAGAGGATTACGAATGTGTCTGCCCGGCCAATGTGGACCTGATCTGCAGCAACATCTTTATGGGAGAAAAGGAAAATCAGATCATAGATTATGAGTGGATGTTTGATTTCCCTGTGCCTGTGAATTTTATCATGTGGCGCCTGATCCATGAACTGTATACACATGTTTCTGAGCTGCCGCGGTTATGTCATGAGGATGAGATGATGGCGGAGTTTGATATCAGCTATACAGACTATGAGATATTTATGGATTGGACCATGCATTTCGTCTATGAGTATGTGGGCTGTGGTTCTCTGATCCCGTTTGAACAGAAAAAAGTGCCGGTTTCCGTAACAGAGCTGGTGAACAGAGAAAGAGAAAAGCATCAAATGCACAGCAAGATGTACTATGATCTTGGTGAGGGATTCTGTGAAGAGCATACTCTTTATGCAGAGGGAAAACTTTCCGGAAACCGTTTCCGGGTAGAGTTTGCGCTTTCCGGTATCAAAGGAATACGAAATCTCCGCTGGAATCCTGCAAACGGTCATTTCCTGAAAGTGAGGATAGAGCGTCTGGATTGCGGATGCAGTGCGGAGCTTGTGCCTCAGGGTGTCCATATGAAGGTGGATAACAGTACCACTGCGTTTTTTACCACCGATGGCTTTTATCTTATCGATGTTACGCACCCGGAAAATGTGGACAGGATCGTAATAGAGGGAAAACTTGACTGCTTGAGCTTCCGGATGTGGAAAAGCTTCTGGCCTTTGAAAAAGAGCGGGAAGTACGCAGAGAACAGGAGCGTGTCAGAAAAGAGGCTGAACGTGCCGCAAAGCAGGCAGCAGAGGAAGCAGCACGTGCGCAGGAAGAGGCCCTTCGTCATCCAGGCAAAAAAGCGCAGGTAAAGAGACTGGTTAAAAAAGTTCTTCGTTATCATACAGAGCCGGCAGCAGTGATGGGAGTGGAGACAACTCCTACCTGTATGGGCAGTGTTGATTTCTTCCATTATGAGAATGGCACCTTAAATGCCATTGGCTGGGCCTTTGATCCGACATTTGCGTCTATGGGACAGCCAAGGATCGCATTTTATCAGGGAACACAGAAGCTTCAGGAGGCTTCCTGTACTACGATCTACCGTACGGATGTGGCTAATGCCATTGGAAATCCGGATGCGGAAAGTGCCGGATTTTCTTTCCTGGCAACGGTTCTTGCGCCGGCAGAGACTTCTGTTTTCCTGGAATACGGAACCGCAGCGGATACCGGAAGATTCCTTATCGGAAAGATCCCGGGAACCAGGGATCAGAAAGAACTTCTGGTATACGCGATCGAAGATCCGAAGAGTATCGGAAATCTTCGCCATTTCAAACAGCGTCATGTACGCAGCACGAGAAAGGCATATCCACAGGCAGTCTATCAGCAGAAGGTGGATGTGATCGTGCCGGTTTACAACGGACTGGAGTATTTTGATGCCCTGTTTTCCGGAATTGAAAAGACAAAGGTTCCATATCGTCTGATCCTCGTAAATGATAAGAGTCCGGATCCTGAAGTAGGAAACTATCTGGAAAAATATGCCGCAGAGCATGACAATGTGGTACTTCTGAATAATGAGACCAATATGGGCTTCCTTCCGTCTGTAAACCGTGGATTAAAGATGGCGGAAAATCATGTGGCTCTTGTAAATACAGATGTGGAGGTTCCGGAAGAGTGGCTGGAGCGCCTGATGCTTCCGATCTTTGCAAAGGAAAATATTGCAACCACTACACCGTTTACCACTTGCGGAACCATCTGCAGCTTCCCGGATTTCTGCCGGGATAACAAACTGTTTGAGGGAATGCCGCTGTGGGAGATCGATGATGAATTCCGCATGATCCGTCCGCAGTATCCGGCTATGCCTACCGGTGTGGGCTTCTGCATGGGTATGAACCTGAAAGCAATCCAGGAGGTTGGCCTTCTGGATGAGGAGAATTTCGGAAAAGGCTACGGTGAGGAGAATGACTGGTGCCAGCGTGCCATAGCTGCAGGCTATGAGAACGTGCATGTGGATAACCTGTTTGTATATCACAAGCATGGTGGAAGTTTCCCGTCTGAGGAAAAGCAGAGACTTCTGAAAGAGCACAGTGAGGCGCTGCTCCGCAAGCATCCGGATTACAACAAGGATACTGCGGATTACTGCAGAAGAGACCCGCTTCGTCCGGTAAGACTCTACGTGGAAATGAAGCTTCTCAACAGGAAGCTGGATGTGCCTACCATTGTGGCCTTTGACCATGATCTTGGCGGCGGTGCAACGGCTTATCTTGTGGAAAAAAGACGTCTGGCTCTGCGGGAAGGATACCGTTTTGTGACCATCCGCTATAATATCGTAAGCAATCGTTTTTACTTTACGTATCAGTATAAGCAGTATGAGATGGAATTTTTTGCAAATGATCTGGAAACTGCCCTTGGTGAGCTGATGCGTGTGGATGAGATCTGGATCAACGAGCTTGTGACCTATCAGGATCTTTACGGAACTCTGGAACGTATCCTGCGTCTTAAGAGAGAGCAGGGTGCGAAGCTCCTTATGCTTCTTCATGATTTCTTTGCCCTTTGCCCGGCAGTGAATCTGATCGATGCAGAAGGAAAATACTGTGGTGTTCCATCCTGTGAGGTCTGCGATAAATGTATTCCGGATAACCGCAGCAATGCCTGCACAGAATACGGAACCGGAACGCTCTGGCGTACAAAATTCCGGGAATTTCTGTCAAACTGTGATGAGATCCGTGCATTTTCCGATGATACGGCAAGGCTGTTCAAGCGTGCTTATCCGGATGTATACAATCTCCATGTGATCCCGCATGCACCCCATTACCTTCCGGCAGTGAAAAAAATAAAAAAACCACAGAGACCTTTAACATTGGTCTTATCGGCGTACTCTGCTACAAAAAAGGCCTGGAGGTTGTGAAGGCGCTTGCAGGATATATCGAAGAGAATGAACTGAATATCCGTCTGAGACTGATCGGTACTTCCGAGCGAAGAGATCGAAAGTCGTATTCCAGACAGGAAGATATATAAGAGAGGAGATCCCAAGACTTACCCTGGAGCAGGATATTGATATGTTCCTGATCCCGTCCGTATGGCCGGAGACCTTCTCCTACACAACCTCGGAGATCATTTCCATGGGATTTCCGGTAGCGGTACTTCCGGTAGGTGCACCTGTAGAACGTGTGAAACGCTATGCCAAGGGCCTTGTCCTGAAAGATGAGAAGCCGGAGAATATTGTGGAAGAGATGATTTCTCTGTGGAAAACTCTCGGCGAAAGTGAGCTCCCTGTGGAAAAACGCAGGCTTCTTTTCGTAGGAGAGGAGATTTCCTTTGCCTCCAGATATCGTGTGGAGCATTTCCGGGAGCAGCTGATCCTTAAAGGCTATGCATCGAAGTTTATCCAGATAGATCAGGCAGAGCAGGAAAAGATCGAGGAATATACAGCGATCGTGATGTACCGCTGCAGCAAGCTGATGGAAGCAGAAATGCTTGCCAACCGGGCGAAAGCAGCCGGAATCCCTGTTTACTATGATGTGGATGACCTGGTATTTAATTACGAAAAAATTTCCGGGCTGCATTTCCTGAAGGGAAGCGAGTACAGTGACTTCCGCACAACTACAGACCGTATCCGCGGATGTATGGGATTCTGCGACGGATATTTTACATCCACGGAGACACTGGCAGGAGAGATCCGGGAAGAATTTCCGGAAAAACCGGTGGTGATCAACCGCAACTGTATGAGTATGGAGATGGAGATCCTGTCTCACGAGGCTGTGGAGCAGACAGACAAGGCTAAAGACCGGATCTATATCGGATATTTAAGTGGTTCCAAAACGCATGATCAGGATTTCGCTCAGGTGGAGGCAGCACTTCTGGAGGTGATGGAGCGCCACCCGGAGGTTTACCTGAAGCTGGTGGGTGTGCTGGATGAATCCGGAATGGAGCCGGTGCAGAACCGCATCGAGAAGCTTCCGTTTATGGACTGGAGACAGCTGCCTGCCGTGATCGCAGGACTTGATATCAATCTGATGCCGCTGGAGAACAGCCTGTTCCACTGGTGTAAATCCGAGAATAAGTGGACAGAGGCTGCCCTTGTAAAGGTTCCGAGTGTCATGAGCCGTAACTGTGAGATGGAATACGTGGTCGAAAACGGAAAAGATGGCTGGATGTGCACCACAAAAGAAGAGTGGGTCAATGCCCTGGAAGCTCTGGTTACTGATGAGAAGGCCAGAAAAGCCATGGGTGAGGCCGCACATCAGAAGGTTATGGAACATTACCTTACAGTAAATACCGGAAAGGATGCAATGGAGGAATTGTTATGCAGCGAGAGCTATACGAAGTAGAAAAGGACAGGTTTGACCTGAAGGACAGTTCTCTGTATCACCTTCAGGGAACCTGGCCGAAGGATCATAAGCCGGAAGCCGTTCTTGACGGGGAAAAGCTTCCGGCAGCCATCAGTGCCCAGGAGCGTGTCAGCGCCCTGGAGCGCTTTAAGGATCTGGATCTGGTAAACGGAGAACGTGTGCAGATGGAAATTTGCCTGCCGGATCTGGAGGGCAAAAAGAAGCTTGTTGTTTATGCGGTAAAGGGTGAAAAACGTGTCCGGTGGTTTTCTGTTTCGGCAGCACAGCTTTACAGGAAACAGGGAAAACCGCAGTACTTTATTGAGAGCATCGAGGTGGAAGCCGGGGAAAAGATCTGCCGTGTCCGTGGCTGGGCAGCCTTTAACAGTCCCCTGACCATACGCCTGGAGGATCGCAGCCGGAAGGAAATCCCCTGCGAGATCACCAGACTGAAACGTGTGGATGTACAGAATCAGTACCAGGAAACAGAAATCGATGAGAAGAGCGGTTTTTTCTTTGAATTCCATTATGACAGTGTGAAGGAATTCTACATTGTATTTGAGGCAGGCAATGTGCGGACGCTTCGTCTGGTACATCTGCAGCCACAGAAGCGCCTTGCGGAGAAAGCTGCGGTATATTTCCGTAAGGGAAGCCGTTACATGAAGCTTCACGGGGCAGCAGCCCTTACCGGAAAGGTATTTGGAAAGGTGCTGGACCGTAAAAACCGTCCGGTGGATTATTCCAAATGGATTGTGAAGCATCTGCCGGACAAGGCAGAGCTTGCAGAAGAAAGAAAAACGAAATTTTCCAGGAATCCAAAATTCAGTATTGTGATCCCGCTTTACAAAACACCGGAAAAATATCTCCAGCAGCTGGTAGATTCCATAGAAGCCCAGACCTACGGGAACTGGGAACTCTGTCTTTCCGACGGAAGCGGAGCAGATTCTCCTCTTACCGATTATCTGAACAGGCTGGAAAAAAGTGATGACAGGATCCGTGTGATCCGCAACGACCAGGCACTTCAGATCGCAGAGAATACCAATGCGGCCATGAAAGCGGCAACAGGAGATTATATCGTATTTGCAGATCATGATGATGAGCTGACGCCGGACGCTCTGTTCCGGTGTGTGAAAGCGCTGAATGAGGATCCGGAGCTTAAGGTTCTGTATTCCGATGAAGATAAGATGTCCATGGACGGGCACAAATTCTTTCAACCGCATTTCAAACCGGACTTCAATATTGATCTTTTGTGTACAGTAAACTACATCTGTCATCTTTTTGTCGTAAAAAAAGAGATCGTGGATCAGATCGGAATGCTGAAAAAGGAATTTGACGGTGCACAGGATTATGATTTTGTGTTCCGCTGTGTGGAAGCTGCGGGAAGAGAGCAGATCCATCATATCCCCAGGATCCTTTATCACTGGAGATGCCATGAGGATTCCACAGCAGAGAATCCGGAAAGCAAAATGTATGCCTTTGATGCAGGAGCACGTGCCATCAAGGCTCATTATGACAGGCTCGGAGTTCCGGTGGAAATCGAAAAGGGTGAATATCTTGGACTTTACCGTACAAAATTCCTCTGGGAGGAAAAACCGCTGATCTCCATCATCATCCCAAACAAGGATCACATCGATGATCTGAAGAGATGTATTGATTCCATCGAAGAAAAGGCAACTTACCGCAATTATGAGTATGTGATCGTGGAGAATAACAGTACGGAGGATGAGACCTTTGCTTACTATAAAGAGCTGGAAGCATCCAATCCGAAAGTCCATGTGGTGTACTGGGATGGTATTTTCAACTATTCTGCCATCAATAATTTCGGAGCTGCTCATGCTAAGGGTGACTATCTGCTTCTTCTCAACAATGATACGGAGATCATCAGCCCGGACTGTCTGGAGCAGCTTTTGGGATACTGTATGAGACCGGATGTGGGAGCTGTAGGAGCGCGGCTCTATTATGAGGATGATACCGTGCAGCATGCAGGAGTAGTCGTTGGCTTCGGCGGTATTGCGGGACACTGCTTTGTGCAGCAGAAGAGAGACGCTACCGGATACTGCCACAGGATCATCTGTGCCCAGGATTACAGCGCTGTAACCGCAGCCTGCATGATGGTGAAGCGTGAGGCCTTTGATAAGGTTCACGGATTAAGTGAGGAATTTCAGGTTGCCTTTAATGACATAGATTTTTGCCTTCGTCTGGGAAAAGCCGGATATCTGGTTGTATACAATCCTTATGCGGAGCTTTATCACTATGAATCCAAATCCAGAGGTCTTGAGGATACACCGGAGAAGGTGGCAAGATTTAACCGCGAGATCGCTTCCTTTGAGAAGCACTGGCCGGAGATCCTCCGTGACGGAGATCCTTACTATAATCCGAACCTTACACTGGAGAGCCAGGATTTCTCTCTGAAGCGGATATAGGAGGTATATTTTGGAAAAGAAAAAAATCTGGAAGGATGAGAGAGTTCAGGCAGGGGTTCTTGTCCTGGCAGCATTTCTGCTCCTGACTGCATGGGCGTTTATGCAGCCCCTGGGGGCAGGCCCCGATGAAAAAATGCGCTACATGGTGGCACAGTATCTTCATGAGCATCCGGGAAAGCTGCCTCTTGGAGATGAGCCAACCATCCGTGATGCGACATGGGGGATTTCCTATGCCTATTATCCGATCCTTTCCTATATGGTATCTGCTGTCTTTATGGGGATCGCAGGTTTGTTCCATGCATCTGCAGACGGATTACTCCATGCGGCGAGGATGGCAGATGTGCTCTTTGTGACTGGAGCGGTATATTTTGTGGTGAAAGCATCCGGAAAGCTTTTTCCGAAAGAGGGAAGATGGCTGTTTGCCGCACTGGCAGGCTTTATGCCGCAGGCATTGTTTCTGGGAACTTATGTAAACACGGATTCCCTGGCGCTTTTATCCATGGCGATGATCCTGTATTCCTGGTCCTGTTATCTGGAAGCGAGAGACTGGAGCTTCAGAAATTCGATCCTTCTGGCTGTTGGAATGGCAGTCTGTGCACTGTCCTACTATAATGCCTACGGATGGATCTTATGCAGCTTCCTGTTTTTCTGCCTGACAGTCCTTCTGTGCAGGGAAGAGCCGGTAAAACAGAGAGTTGCATTTCTGCTCCGGAGAGGGATCGTGATCGCGGCAGTAACCCTTGCCTTATGCGGCTGGTGGTTTATACGAAATGCCGTTCTCTATGACGGAGATCTTATCGGAAGAAAAGCCTGTGCACAGTGTGCGGAAAAATATGCGGCTGTTGATTACAGACCGTCCAGATACCCTACACCGGAGAAGCTGAACTGGTCATGGAAGGATATCCTTCTGTATCAGGACCCGGGCTGGCAGCATAACTGGCTGCTGACAGTTCTGGTAAGCTTTATCGGAACCTTTGGCCTGATGCAGATCTATATGCCTTATAGTGTGAGCAAGGCATATTTCCTGTTCTTTGGAATGGGTGGGATCGGTATTTTGACCATGCTGGGAATATTTTATCCGAAGAAACGTACTGTGGTAAAAGAACGAAAAGCAGCAGGAAGTGAAAAGCTGAAGATAAAAACAATAACCGTGTACGATAAATGGGACAGAAAAGGGATCTTTCATCTGCTGCTGATCCTTCTGATCCTGATCCCTGTGGGTCTGTTTATGTATTATGTATATTATAGTGACAACCAGGCACAGGGACGTTATATCATGCCGGCACTGTATCCGGCCATGTATTTTGTGACAGCCGGCTGGAATCGTCTGCTTGAGCGTTTTGTAAAAAAGGAAAATATCAGAATGTGGATATACCGGGTCCTGACAGCACTTCTGGCTGCTTCGCCGTTTTTATGCTATATCTTCCTGGTAGTTCCGTTTTATGGCTGACACCCCGATGGGTGAGATGGCAGAAAAAATCCCTTCTATGTATCCGGATATGACCGGTACATAGGAGGGATTTTTTAATTCTGAAGTATATCCGCCTGGGGACCAAGATCAGGAACGGATGATCCGGATCATGCGCCACAGCAGAAGGATCAGGAGCAGGATGCCCACACCGCCAATGGCAAAATACGGGATCTGGGATCTGGATTCGGAATAAGCTTTTGCAGAATCCATGTTTTCATCATTTTCCAGTACATCGGAGGAGCTTTCCTGGGAGGGATCCTCGACAACTGCAGTTCCCACCTGAGTTCCGCCAAAGGAATAGGTGCGTAAGATCTGACCATCAGATTCCGTATCTTCCGTAGTCAGGTCGTCTGCGGTCGCGCCGGATGGAACCATTACAGTGCCGCCGGACAGGATGTGAAAATCATCCTCGCTGAGATCCAGAAGCTGGAAATTGGAAAAACCGTAATCCAGAAGTGAGATCGCTTCGTTGGCTGTCTGACCGGTCGCTCCGTTCATGACTACTGCGATCAGAGTAGTACCGTTTCGCTGTGCAGATGTGACAAGAACGCTTCCGGAAGCAGTGGTGGTACTTTCACGACCGCCGATACATCCTTCATAATAGGAAGCGGATGCAGGATCTGTCATGGTAAAAGAGCTTGTCAGGTTACGGGTACCGCCGGAAACATTGGTAGCTGGGATCGTATAGGAGGTGGCTCCGGAGATGGTGCGGAAGCTGTCATTACGGATAGCCGCCTGCATGATCAGAGCCAGATCATGTGCTGTGGTATGCTGGTTGTCATCCGGGAGACCGGTAGGATTGGTGAATACCGTATTGGTACATCCTAGCTCCTTGGCACGGTCGTTCATTTTCTGGACAAAGGCATCTACAGATCCACCGATCTGTTCTGCAACCTGGAGTGCAATGTCATTGGCAGAGGCCAGCATCAGAGCGTAAAGGCACTGCTCCATGGTAAATACCTCTCCGAGCTGTGAGGAAATATGAGCGCCTCCGTCTGTAACACCGGATACGCCGGTTTCTGTCATGGTAACCTGATCGTCAAGCTGGCTGTTCTCCAGTGCCAGAAGACAGGTCATGATCTTAACTGCGCGGCCGGAGAAAGCGTGGTGTCCATATCCTTGGCATAGAGGATCGTATCGGAAGTATCTTCCATGATCACGGCAGATGCGGAAGTGATCTCAGGCCCCTGAGGCCATCCGCTGATCCCATTGGTGGTAATACCGGAGGATACAGCAACAGCGGTTTCTTCTGTGGCGAAAACTGGAGTCTGGAACACCATGGAAGCGGAGATCCCAATAGCCAGAAGCGCTGTGGTTATTCTTGATTTTTTCATGATAAATGGTACTCCTGTATAAAAAATAATTCTTATGTAAGCAATACATACGTAAGCTTAGTATAACACATTTCCTCTCTTCCTTGCAAAAAAATGATGGAATGGTAAAATATGTTCATCAAACTGTTACTGAGAACAGAGTGAACAGTAACATCAAACTGAGTAATACGGAGATAATATATGAGTAAAGATGATTCTACAGGAAAGATCCAATGGGACAGACTTATAAAGAAGCTTTCCCCCTATACAGTACAGAAGGGCCTAAGATACCTGAAGCATTATGGTCTGAAAGAGTTCTGGATCCGGCTTCATGAACGTTTTGAACCGGAAGAGGTTCCTTACGGACCATGGTATGAGGCATACAGACCTGACGAGGAAACACTGGAGAAGCAGCGGAAACGCAAATTTCCGGATGGGCCGTTGATCAGCATTGTGGTACCTGCATATCTGACACCGGAGCGTTTTTTAAGACAGATGCTGGACTCTCTCCTTGCACAGACATATGAGAACTGGGAGCTGTGTCTGGCAAACGGAAGTCCGGAGGATCCAGACATGCAGACTGTGCTGAGATCCTATGCAGAGATGGACAGGAGGATCCGCTATCAGGATCTGAAAGAGAATCTTGGCATTGCAGAAAATACAAACGCGGCTTTTGCCATGGCAGAGGGTGATTTTATCGCACTTCTGGATCATGATGATCTGCTGGCACCTAATGCATTGTATGAGATCGCGGCGGCACTGGAGGAGCATCCAGAGGCGGATGTGATCTATACAGATGAGGATAAGGTCACGACAGATCTTTCTGAACATTTTCAGCCCCATCTGAAACCGGACTTTAACCTGGATCTTTTAAGATCCAATAATTATATCTGCCATTTTCTGGTGGTAAGACGTTCCGTAGTGCAGACAGTGGCGGATTCCGCCGGGAATTTGACGGCGCCCAGGATTATGATTTCATTTTCCGCTGTGTGGAGCAGGCCAGGGAAGTGGTCCATGTACCGGAGATCCTTTATCACTGGAGGACCCACAAATCCTCCACAGCAGATAATCCGGCAAGCAAGATGTATGCTTTTGAAGCCGGCAGACGTGCCATTGAGGGGAATCTCAAACGGACCGGAACTCCGGGAACCGTGGAGCATACTCCGGATTTTGGATTTTACCGTGTGAAGTATCCGGTGCAGGGAGAACCTCTGGTTTCTGTTATCATTCCAAACCGTGAGGAGAAAGAAACGCTTCAGGCTTGCGTGGAATCCATTTTTGAAAAAACTGCCTACAAAAATTACGAGATCATCATTGTGGAGAATAACAGCAGCTCCGAAGAGATCTTTCGGTATTACAGAAAGCTTTCGGAGGATCCCAGGGTCCATCTGATCCGCTGGAAAAAAGGCTTCAACTATTCTGCCATCAACAATTTCGGGGTGCGCCATGCCAAAGGAGATTACCTGCTTTTTCTGAATAATGACGTAAAGGTCATCGATCCGGACTGGATGTCAGAGATGCTGAGCGTGTGCAGCGTAAGGAAACAGGTGCAGTTGGCGTCAAGCTGATCTATCCGGATAACACCATTCAGCATGCAGGCTGCGTGGTGGGAATGGGCGGAATTGCCGGGAACATGTTTGTGAATATGCCGGCAGAGCGTACTGGATATCTCCATAAGGCCTCTCTTTTGCAGGATATGAGCTGTGTGACTGCAGCATGTATGATGATGAAGAAGGAAGTTTTTCTGGAGGCAGGAGGCTTTACGGAAGAGCTTGCAGTTGCGTTTAATGATGTGGATCTCTGTCTGAAGGTGCGAAGCCACGGCCATCTGATCGTCTATGATCCGTATGTGAAGCTCTATCATTACGAATCCAAGTCAAGAGGCACTGAGGACAGCGAGGAAAAGGTCCGCCGTTTCCAGACGGAGATCGAATACATGCGCTGTCACTGGCTGGATATCCTGAAAAAAGGAGATCCATACTATAACAAAAATCTTTCTTTAACCAAATGGAATTATTCCCTGAAGCCCCTTCCGGGAATGGGAAAGAAGAAGGGATAAAGCAATGCAGGAAGTATCAGTAGTCATACCAAACTTTAACGGAATGGCATATCTGGATGGTGTTCTTTCCAGTCTTGAAAGACAGACTATCCGTAATTTTGAGGTTATACTAGTGGATAATGGTTCCACTGATGGCAGCTGTGCGTTTGTTTCGGCGGAATATCCATGGGTACACATGATACAGCTTCAGGAGAATTACGGCTTCAGCAGAGCCGTCAATGAAGGGATCCATGCGGCACGTTCCCCATATGTGCTACTTCTGAACAATGATACGGAAGCGGAACCGGATTTCCTGGAGGAGATGGTTGCTGCCCTGCGCAGACATAAGAAGGCATTTTCCTGTCAGGCAAGGATGATCCAGCTTCATGACAGGGACAAGATGGATGATGCCGGAAATTATTACTGTGCCCTTGGCTGGGCTTTTGCCAGGGGAAAAGGCAAGGATATCAGCCATTATGACCGAGAGCAGAAGATTTTTTCCACCTGTGCGGGAGCTGCGATCTACCGGAAGAAATTTATTGACAGGATCGGAGATTTTGATGAGGAGCATTTTGCTTATCTGGAGGATCTGGATATCGGCTATCGTGCCAGGATCTGCGGTTATCAGAACTGGTATGCTCCAAAAGCGAAGGTTTATCATGTAGGAAGCGGCACCAGCGGCTCCAGATATAATCAGTTTAAGATCCGGTATTCTTCCAGAAACAATATTTATCTTATCTATAAGAATATGCCGTTTCTCCAGATCGTGCTGAACCTTCCGTTTTTTCTGGTGGGATTCGGTGCGAAGATCCTGTTTTTTGCGTCCAAGGGATTCGGACGTGAGTACCTTGCAGGCATCAAAAACGGCTTTCAGATCAGCCGCAAAAACAAAAAAGTCAGATTTTCCATGAGGAATCTTCCGCGTTATATACAGCTCCAGTTTGAACTCTGGATCAACATTTTTAGGCGTTTTGCCGGTTAAGACATCATATTTTCACAGAATTTTTATATTTCGGAGGGAAGATTTTATTGCTTTTGAGTTTCATCTATTATAAGATAAAAGCAATGAACTTAAATGAGGTGGCGGAAATTGATTAAAGACAACCAGAAAAATTTCAGTCGTCTCCATATGCTGATCGATGTATTTGTGATCGCGGCCTCCTATGCCCTGGCCTGGTTGATCCGTTTTCAGGGAATTTTTGAACATTCGGCGGTCCAGTCCAAGACCGTCCAGGAATATATGTTTATGCTGATATTCATTATTCCGGGATATTTACTTCTTTATCAGCCTTTGATCTTTATACACCGATGCGAATGCAGGGGCGTCGTCTCGTACTTGCCGGAATTGTGAAGGCAAATGCGTTAGGGCTCCTTATCATCATGTTTGCACTTTACAATTTTAAAGAGCTGGACTATTCCCGTCTTACTCTGGTTTCTTTCTGTGTGATCAATATCGTCCTGGAATGGTTTGTGCGTATGGTCATATTTTACATTCTCCGGGATATGCGCAAAAAAGGAATGAACCAGAAACAGGTGCTGCTGGTAGGATACAGCCGTGCTGCCGAGGAATATGTAGACAGGATCCTGCAGAATCCGCAATGGGGATACGTGATCAGGGGCATACTGGATGACAATGTGCCGGCAGGCACTACTTATAAGGGCGTTAAGGTGATCGGTCGAATCGCCAATCTGATGATCATCCTTCCATCCAGTCGTCTGGATGAGATAGCCATTACCCTGGGCTTAAGTGAGTATTATCGTCTGGAAGAGATCGTTGCACTCTGTGAAAAATCCGGCGTGCACACAAAATTTATTCCGGATTATAATAATATTATTCCGACCAAACCATATACAGAAGATATTCTCGGGCTTCCGGTGATCAATATCCGGTATGTGCCCTGAGCAACACGTTTAATGCACTGATCAAGAGATCTATGGATATTGCAGGCGCGATCGTTGCGATCATTGTGTCCTCACCAGTGATGCTGGTGTTGTGTATGCTGATCAAGCTGACTTCGCCGGGACCGCTGATCTATAAGCAGGAACGTGTCGGGCTTCATAATCAGACTTTCCGGATGTATAAATTCCGTTCCATGGAGATCCAGAAAGAATCAGAAGAAAAAAAGGCGTGGACAGTAAAGAACGATCCAAGAGTTACCGGAATCGGTAAATTTATGCGTCATACCAGTCTGGATGAGCTTCCACAGCTTTTTAACATTCTGAAGGGTGAGATGAGTCTTGTGGGACCAAGACCGGAGCGGCCGTTTTTTGTAGAAAAGTTTAGGGAGGAGATACCACGTTATATGGTCAAGCATCAGGTGCGGCCGGGTCTTACCGGGTGGGCACAGGTAAATGGCTATCGTGGAGATACTTCTATCAGAAAAAGGATAGAGTGTGATCTGTATTATATCGAAAACTGGTCTGTGGGATTTGATATAAAGATCATGTTTCTTACCATATTCAAAGGATTTATTAATAAGAACGCATACTAAAAAGGGGAAAAGGAAAAGATGTCAAAACCTCGGAAAAAAAGCAAGAAGATTTTATTTATCCTGGAGATCGTCGTACTGCTCCTGTTTATCGGAGGTCTGTTCGTTTATGGTCAGATCTCAGCCAAACTGGATAAGATCGACATCCAGGAAACAGATCTTGCAGACCAGGATATTGTAACTAATGATCAGGCACCGCAGATGACGGGATATACCACCTATGCACTGTTCGGACTGGACCACAGAAGCAAGAATGAGAAGCTGAATACAGAGAACAGTGATACCATCATCATTGCGAGTATCAACAATGATACGAAGGCAGTCAAACTTGTGTCTGTCTATAGAGATACCCTTCTCAATGTAAAGGATGATACCTATTCCAAAGCCAATTCGGCATATGCATTTGGCGGACCGACCAACGCGGTTTCCATGCTGAATACGAATCTGGATCTGAATATCACAGATTATGTTGCCATTGATTTTAATGCGCTGGTAACTGTGGTAGACTGCCTCGGAGGATTGGACATCCCTCTTTCCTATGCGGAGATCGTTCATATGAACAATTACTGTGTGGAGACATCAGAGGAAACCGGAAAGAGCTACACACCGATCGAACTGCCGGATCCGAAGCCGGAGGATGAGGAAGCAATCGTAGATACCTATCATCTTAATGGTGTACAGGCTACCTCCTACTGCCGTATCCGTTATACTGCAAGTCTTGATATGGGACGTACCGAGAGACAGAGACGAGTGATCCAGATGATCGTAGATAAGGCGAAAAAGGCAGGACTTTCCACTATCTTTGATATTATGGATCAGGTATTCCCGATGGTCAAAACTTCTGTTTCCAAAACAGAGATCCTGAAGATGATCCCGGCTATGATCGGCTACAGTATTGATGAAACTACAGGCTTCCCCAACGATTATAAATTTGCCAGGTAAAGGGCAGCGTTATCGTACCTACCACACTGGAATCCAATGTTCTGAAGATGCATCAGTTTCTGTATGGAGACACCAGTTACACTCCGACGCAGGATGTACTCAACAGAAGTGCCCAGATTACAAATATCGCAGGCGGAGGCGACGTGCAGGACACTGCACCTGCGGTGACAGATACACCGAATGACGCAACGGATGATTCGTACACGTGCAGGGAGATACATCCACAGATTACAGCAGTACGGACACAAGTGATGATGCTGATTACAGCACAGATACAGATTATGATTCGGATTACTCCGGAGACGATTACAGCACAGATACGGATTATTCCGGAGACGATTACAGCACAGATACGGACTATTCCGGAGGCGATTCCGATACGGATTATAACGATTATACCGACGGAGAAGATTATTCGGAGAATGAATAAAACATCAAAATAAGCAACCAGCAGAAGGGACCATCCAGTAACGGGTGGTCCTTTCTGGACAGGAGACAAATATGAAAACATTAAAAACAGACGTGATCATCCCGGCATACCGTCCGGGAGAAGAATTTGAAAAACTGCTGGAAAGACTCAGCGCACAGAAATATCCTATCAATAAGATCCTTGTCATGAATACAGAAAAGAAATTCTGGAAAGAGACCTGGGAACAGGAATATCCGCTTGTGGAAGTCCGGCATCTTACAAAAGAAGAATTTGACCATGGCGGTACCAGAAGGCAGGCGGCAGAGCTTTCGGATGCGGAGATCCTTGTATTTATGACACAGGATGCAATGCCGGCAGACAGGGAACTGATCGGAGCACTGGTAGGAGCTCTTGCAGAGAATCCACAGGCAGGAGCCGCTTATGCGCGTCAGCTTCCAAAAAAGGACTGCAGATTTCTGGAAAAATATACCCGTTCCTTTAATTATCCGGAACAGTCCTGTCTGAAAACGGAAAAAGATGTACAGACCTACGGAATCAAAACATATTTCTGCTCCAACGTCTGTGCTGCTTATGATCACAGGATCTATGATGAGATTGGTGGATTTCCGGAGCATGCTATTTTTAATGAAGATATGATCTATGCAGGCTGGATGGTAAAAAAAGGCTATGGAGTTGCCTATGTATCAGAAGCGCGTGTATATCATTCTCACAATTACACCTGTATGCAGCAGTTCCACAGGAATTTTGATCTGGGAGTTTCCCAGGCGGAGCATCCGGAGGTTTTTGAAGGAGTGCCTTCCGAAGGTGAGGGCATCCGGCTGGTAAAAAAAAGCATGGCATATCTTCTGAAAACAGGCCACATATGGCTGATCCCCGGACTGTTTTTGCAAAGTGTCTCCAAATACGCCGGATATTTTCTCGGAAAACGATACAAAAAGCTCCCTGAAAAAATGATCCGCTCCTGCACCATGAATCCGGAATACTGGAAAAAGAACAAATAAGAGCAGGTCACGGTTTTTTAAAAGAGATATCACAGTTTAAACACAATTCCCTGTTAAACTGTCTTTTATAAGAGAAATAAATGTTACTGAGAACGGAGTGAGCAGTAACAGATACATGCATCAGATAACATAGAAGGGAGCACCAGAGGCATGAGTGAAGAGAATAAATGGGGGACAGACTTGCCGGATGAGGATAAGAATGCTTCGGCAGAACAGAAACCGCTGACGCATCCTTATTCTGAGGGACGCAGGATGCAGGAGAGCAGACAGGACAGCGATGCAGGTGCCGGACAGAGTGAAGGCACTTCGCAGGAGAAACCAAAATACGGACATTATGAGGTGCATCAGCCTCAGGCCGGTAATTATGCCGGTGGAAATATACCGCCCAAAAAGCCGCGGAAAAAGAGAGATTTTTCAGGCAACAACAGCTTTGGAAAGAAAGCAGCCACTGCGGTGGCACTGGCTGTGATCTTTGGGCTGGTAGCCGGAGTGGTTTTTCAGGGTGTGAATATTGCAGCAGATAAATACAGAGGAAATGACAGCAATACAACGATCGGAAAGACAGAAACAGTTACCGGAACAGAGGATAGTACTGACAGTAGCTCTGCGGATTCTACTGTGAAGGATATTGTGGCAGAGAGTGGTACAGTGGCCGGTGTAGCCAGGCAACCATGTCTTCTATCGTTGCCATTACATCTGTCAGTGTGCAGGAGATCCCAAGCTTTTTCGGATATGGAACGAGGCAGTATCAGAGTGCAGGAAGTGGTTCCGGTATTATTGTAGGAGAAAATGACAGCGAGCTTCTCATTGCGACTAACAACCATGTGGTATCTGGAGCGACTACACTTACTGTGTGCTTTGCAGGCAGTGATGTGGTAGGAGCGGAAGAAGAAACCCAGGCTATGGCAAGCAGCTCCGATGGAGATGCGGATGTGGATAACGCAGTTTCTGCCAAGATCAAAGGCACCGATGAAGAGAATGATCTGGCAGTGGTGGCAGTGGAGAAATCCGATATTCCGGATGAGACCATGGAGGAGATCAAGATCGCACAGATGGGAAGCTCGGACGATCTTGTAGTCGGTGAGCAGGTGGTTGCCATTGGCAATGCACTGGGCTATGGACAGTCAGTTACCTCCGGATGGATAAGTGCCCTTAACAGAAGCATCAGTACAGAGGACGGAGAAGCCAGCGGACTGATCCAGACTGATGCAGCGATCAATCCCGGAAACAGTGGCGGTGCACTTCTGAACATGAACGGTGAAGTGATCGGTATCAATGCGGCCAAGTATGCAGACAGTCAGGTGGAAGGCATGGGATATGCCATTCCAATCTCCAAGCAGAGCCGATTCTGGAAGAATTGATGAACCGCGAAACCAGGGATAAGGTGGAAGATTCTTCCAAGGTAGGATATATGGGAGTCAAGGCTGCCGATCTTACAACAGAAGCCATCCAGATGTATAATATGCCGGCAGGTGCTTTTATTACTGAGGTAACGGAAGGTGGCGCAGCAGATAATGCAGGGATCAAAAAAGGCGATATCATTGTGAAGCTGGATGGACAGAAGGTAAGCGGCAAGGATGACCTTGTTGATAAGCTGCAGTATTATGAGGCAGGAGAAACCATCGAAGTGGTGATCTCCAGAGCGAACAGCGGAGAATACAAGGAACAGACGGTTGAAGTGACCCTTGGAAGCAAACCCTCTTCTGACAAATAAAAGAAAATACAGGATAACCATTTATAAACCGGGGAGCTGCATAAGAACATGCAGCTCCCGGTTTATAAAAACTTAATTTGATACAGCGGGATTATGTGCTATAATATGCATAATAAAAACCAGAAAGGAAATGTTATGGCAGATCAGTTTGATAATAATAAAGACAATGACCAGGAGCAGAAATACGAGAAATTCTGTTTTTTATGTCGCAGACCGGAGAGTCAGGCAGGGAAGATGATCGACCTTCCCAATCATATACATATCTGTGCAGATTGCATGCAGAAAAGCTTTGATACTATGAACACCCAGATGAACAATGGAAATTATTCCGATCTTTTTAACATGCCGAATGTGAGCATGATCGATCTCAGCAGTTTCCAGAATCCCGGAAACCAGGCGAAGAAGATCAAGAAAAAATCAGAGACTCCGAAGCCGGTGATCGATCTCAAAGATATTCCTGCACCACATAAGATCAAAGCAACTCTGGATGAATATGTGATCGGACAGGAATATGCCAAGAAGGTAATGTCTGTAGGTGTATACAACCATTATAAAAGAGTTGCCACAGATACCATGGATGATATTGAGATCGAGAAATCCAATATGCTGATGATCGGACCTACAGGCTGCGGTAAGACTTATCTGGTGAAGATGCTTGCCAGACTTCTTCAGGTACCGCTTGCCATTGCAGATGCCACATCTCTTACAGAGGCTGGTTATATCGGTGATGATATCGAGAGCGTAGTATCCAAGCTCCTTGCGGCTGCAGATAATGATGTGGAGAAGGCAGAGCACGGGATCATTTTCATCGATGAGATCGATAAGATCGCAAAGAAGAAGAATACCAACCAGAGAGATGTCAGCGGAGAGGCTGTCCAGCAGGGACTTCTGAAACTTCTGGAGGGAAGTGAAGTGGAAGTTCCGGTGGGTGCTACCAGCAAGAATGCCATGGTACCTATGGTGACTGTAAATACAAGGAACATTCTGTTTATCTGTGGCGGTGCGTTCCCGGATCTTGAGAATATCATCAAAGAAAGACTGAATAAACAGGCGTCTATCGGATTTTATGCAGATCTGAAGGACAAATATGATGATGATCCGCATGTGCTGGAGAAAGTAACGGTAGATGATCTCCGTGCATTTGGAATGATCCCGGAATTTATCGGTCGTCTTCCGATCATCTTTACCCTGAACGGGCTGACGGAAGACATGCTTGTGAAGATCCTCAAGGAGCCGAAGAACGCCATTCTGAAACAGTACAAGAAGCTTCTGGCACTGGATGAAGTAAAACTGGAGTTTGAGGACGGTGCCTTACATGCCATTGCCCGTAAGGCATTGGAACGCCATACAGGGGCCAGAGCTCTCCGGGCTATCCTGGAGGAGTATATGCTGGATATCATGTATGAGATCCCAAAGGACGACAATATCGGTGAGGTTGTGATCACAGAGGGATACATTCAGGGCAACGGAGGTCCGAAGATCCTTATGCGTGGCCAGGAGATCCCGGCACTGGAAGGGTAAGAAACAAGAAGATTCTTTAATATATAAAGGAGCGTGACAGATATGGCAAAAAGCAGTTTTTGGGATGATCTGGGAAACACACTGACAAGAAAGGCAAAGGGCTTAAGTTCCAGGGCAGAGAATCTCTATGAGATCCAGAAGATCCGTAACAAACTCTCTGCACAGGAGCGTATGACCGAAAAGCTGATGATGGATATCGGAAAGATGATCTATACACGTTATGAGCAGGGAGAAGCCGTTGACGGTGAGACGGGAGCTATCTGCGAGGAGATCAGCCAGCATATGCTGGAGGCAGATCACTACAGAGATGCGATCGCTGCCAGCAAAGGGAGAAGTTTTGCCCGGCCTGCCATAAGGCGGTGATGCGGGAGGCCAGCTTCTGTCCGTATTGCGGAGCGGCGTGTCCTACAGCGGAGCTGGAAGAGAAAGCTGCC
>ENA-OQLB01000396-OQLB01000396.1-human-gut-metagenome-genome-assembly--contig:-NODE-396-length-25652-cov-2.900999_pt1 | contig 25652 bp, 37 predicted proteins | sample MGYA00242656_ERZ504813 | MGnify/ENA primary metagenome ERZ504813 (study PRJEB26092, sample SAMD00036388) | human gut metagenome | host: Homo sapiens | study: EMG produced TPA metagenomics assembly of... | reverse complement strand
ACAGTTACTGTCAGGCGGTGGATGAGCCGATTCTGGAAGAAATCCGCAAGCTGCCCAGCGGTGCAAGTATGGATCAACTGAAGGACCGCTGGTATCGCGGGCGTGACGGCAGCGACTATCACTATCATTCGTCACGGTACAGGGCTTGCAATATGCATTCTGTATTCTATCACGGTACAATCGAATGGCGCCTGTTCAATTCCACGCTCCATGCGGGTGAAGCCAAAGCAAACATCATTCTGGCTATGGCGATCTCGGCGCAGGGCATCAACCAGAAGTACACGCAGTTCCGGAAAACGCATCGGGGATAACCCGGCGTTCACCTTCCGCACCTTTCTGCTGCGGCTGGGGCTGATCGGCCCGGAGTATAAGAATGTGCGAATGCATCTGCTGAAGAACCTGCCTGGTGACAAGGCGTGGCGGCACGACAAGTCGCTGTATCCCAGCAATCAACCACGGCTTCATACAGATGAGGTCAGATAAGGAGAAATCCAATGTCTCGAAAAGAATACTTTGCCTATGGTTCCAATCTGAATTTTGATCAGATGGTCTACCGCTGCCCGGAGCAACCGCCGTAGGGATCGCCAAGCTGAATGGCTATGAGCTGGCATTCCGGCGCGGCTACTTGACGATTTTGCCCAAAGAGGACGCAAGCGTTGAGGGATTGATTTGGTCGATTACTGACCATGACGAATCTCAGCTTGACTGTTACGAGGCTACCCGACATTCTATGACAAGGAAACCGTGACGGTAATGGATGCAGATGGTACGCCGCACGAAATTATGGTTTACACGATGAACGCACCGTACCGCGACCAGCTTCTCCCGGTCAGCAGCCGCTACCATGCGGTTGTCATGCAGGGGTGTCTGGATGCCGGTATCTCTCCGCAGCAGTTCTATGATGCTGACGAAAAATACAGAAAAGCCTACAAGGCCAGAACCGCGCCCTGTCCCAAGAAACACGCTCCCGAACGGTAACCCTGCCCGCTGCACCCCGCAGCGGGCTTTTTCTTTTGCAACAAAAGGAGAACCAGTATGAAAAACAAACACAGAATAAAGCAGGGCTTGGCACTGCTGCTGGCGGGAGGGATTGCGCTCACAAATCTGGCGCAGCGCTGCCCGCCTTTGCAGAGGATGCCCCCGCCACACCGGAGACAGCTTCAGCGGTCACCCCCGAAACTGCCGAAGCGGACACCACAGCACCAAACCTTGTGCAGATTACCGAGAATCTTTACAACGATCTGCCGGACGCGCTACCGGCAGTTACCTTGCAGCATGGGTCTGCCCGTGGCAACCGGCGAAACAAAAATCGGTATCTCCGCGTGGGTTTCTGACCTGTATGACGGTGTAGATGCCCATATGGATGCCGATGCGCTGAACGCAGATGAGAACACGGTCACAATCGGCAAAACTCCCGGTACAGACTATGCCATTGTTCCACTGCTGGCGCAGGTCGAATACCCGGCAGACAGTGCAGTATCTGAAATCATACTGCCGGACGGTGTAGAGCTTTTAAGCTACCGCTCCACCGATTATGAGCCTATCCCGGCAGACGAGCAGGAGCAGGCTGAAATCCTGCACCATACATACTCGGAGCAGTCGGCGGCAGCCACCGGCCTGTATGTAAAAGCCTCTGCCGATTTTACGGCGCAGCTTGTCTATACGGATTCGGACGGCAGTTCGCAGTCAAAATCTATCCATGTACAGATCAGCGAGGATGCTGCACCCACACAGATGTATGCCGACACCGGCGATGACGGCATTGCCGCCTATGCTGCAGGGCCGACTCCGCCGTATGCCACCGGCAAAATCACCAGTATTGCCAAGGAGGGCGGCACATGCTCATTTGGTTCAACGGTCAGGAAGCCTACTGCTGCAGCCACGGCCTGAACGGCCAGCCCAAGGGCTGTCCCACCTACAGCTTCTCTCATGTGTCCCGCCTTGAACCCGGCCAGTATACCCCCGGCAACCACTATGCAAACCAGGTCAACATCTGGGGCGGTCTTGGCCAGCTGAGTCTGGATATGCTGGATGACCGTCCTGTTGTGGCAAGCCTTGAAGATGATCCTGAAGGCGGCGAAGAACAGCCGGACATCCTTGGCAGCCTTTACGATGAAACCCAGCAGTGGATCATGAAAAACTATCCTGACAGCTACGCGGCGCAGACCTATATGCTGCTGCAGAAGAACTGGTAAACGGTACAGACGCGCAGTCCGGGGAAAACGGCTACTACACCTACATCTATAACCCGCCTGCAGGGTATGCGTGGCAGGTTGTGGCACTGGTCGGTGAAGAAATTGCGGGCGGCACTGAGATCCGGATGTGCCGAGTGTTCCGGAACCGAAGTATTATTCCGCTGCATGGACAGCTCCCGCCCAGACTGCCGGCGGCAGCTTTGATCTGACATTCACTGTCAACACCGACAAGGTTCAGCTGAACACGCTGGAAAAGGTGGACGGCGCGGTCATTACCGTTACGCCCAGCCAGACCGGCGGCAGCGTGGACGGCGGCAGCTGGCAGATGACCCCTGCCGCAGCGCAGACCATTACCACAAGTGGTCACACGCCGGATGACAGTTTTCACCTCAACGGCGGCGATGGTTCTGCCACATGGACGGTTCACTACGAGGTGTCCAAGACCAGCACCAGTACGCTTTCCGGGCAGGAAGGACCGTTCACCAGCCAAGCAGAAGCGGATGCCGCTGCCGAAGCTGCCAAGAATGCGGCCATCGGGCAGCTGCAGAACGAAGCGCAGGGCATGGTGGATGCTGCCATCGCCGCGGCACGCGCGCAGCTTGCGAATGTCACCTTTGCATACGATGAAATCACCATCCCGCATGGCTTCGATTCTACACCGGTGCGCTGGGCAGCCACCAGACTATTACTGTTCCGGCTAATAGTTCCAATGACTATAAAATGCAGAATGATGAATGGTCGGTAAAGGTCAGCATCGACAAAATCGACAGCGAAACCAAGCAACGCATCAAGGGCGACGCCGAATTCAAAATTTTTGAGTGGGATACCGTTAAGCAGCGGTATATTCCGGCAGGCGGGTATAACCAGTACAAGGTTGAGCGCCAGCCGGACGGCACTTATAAGGTCATCAACCACAGCGACTATGCAGGCGGTTCGGACGATTTGTTCTACACCCAGCGCAACGAGGGCAAGTTCGTCATCGTGGAGAGCCGCGCGCCCAGCGGGTATTACGGCGATTGGACGGATGTAAACGCTCCCGGCGCGGCAGGCTCTGTTCTGGGCAAGCGGGCGTATGCCTTTGAAATTACCAAATCATTGGACGGTCAGACGATTTGGCTGGGCAACGCCGATTATAACGCCGACATTACTACGGTCAACAGTGGCGACACGCTCATCGACACCGGCGAGGGCATCGTAACTATCACCTTTGGCATCCGCAATGCAGACAAGACCTACGCCACAGATCCCACCGGAATCGCCAACAACGAAAATTCCTACACTATGCACGCCAATGCCGACAAGATGCAGAACGACCGTGTCCTCGGCAATATTCTGCTGACGAAAGTGGATCTGGACGCCGCGCGGTATCTGGCTGCGGGCAGCAACGGAGATACTACGCTGGAAGGTGCTGTGTACGATCTGTACGCCGCTGACACCATTGAACACCCGGACGGCGTTTCGGGTGTCGTAGATTATTCGAAAATCACCGATGCCAACGGACAACCTATCTGGCACACCACTGTCCTCACCAACGGCGGCTGGGATACCGATTACCTGCCATTTTGCAGAAAGACCGGCTGGTAGCCTCCGCCAAGATCATAGACGGAAAGCTGGCTTTTGCCAACCTGTATATGGGCAGATATTACCTTGTGGAACGCGCCACAGGGCTTGTTCTTCCGATTGACGCAACGGCAAACTGTACATTACCGGAAAGTACCCGCAGCTAAACAAGAGGCTGGAACGCACCGGCAAGTACAGCAGCCTTGCCACCAAGGGCGGCGAGTACACCGACTACATCTACAAAAACCAGTATTCCGCCGTAGCCGAGAGCCGCAAGCTGGACGGCAGCAAGGCGTGGGATGGGTACTATCTGTCCTATGCCAAGGCTACCTCTGCGATGAGGTCAACCATTACAAAACCCTGACCTATGCAGATGAATCGACCTACCACATCCACGCCGAGCAGGAGAGCCAAGACGAAGTGCTGAAATCTGGTTTTAGTTTGCAGAAGTTGGTTTCGACCACCGGTCAGCCAAGCCCTGCACTGAAGCTGGAGGGTGCGGGCTTTGCCGTTTACCGCATTTCCAAACTGAGCAAGGCCGCGCAGTTCAAACAGAACCCGGATGGAGCTACGATGCACAAAGCATTTTGGACGCCTACCGCAAGGATAACTACGATAATTTGACGCTCAAGTACGATTTCACCGCCGAAGGTCAGGCCATTGCCAATATGTTCGAGAGCAGCACCGATACGGTCAACGCCTATAACGCGACCTTGACTGCAGACGGCGACTACGCCAACGGCAGGGGCAACGGCTGGATGCCCACGGATCAGCCCGCCGAGTATAGGCTGGGAGAAATGTTCACGAACGATGAGGGCAATTTCCGCGTGGAAGGCTTGCCCTATGGGCAATATCTGGTAGTAGAAACCACCATCCCCAAGGATGTGTTCCAGTGTGATCCGTTCATCGTGACAGTGGACGCCAACAGCCCGCAAAGCCGATTCACGATTCCTGCGGGCAGTGTTACCACCCCCAGCAGCGACTACATGACCTACAACATTCTGGACGAAGAATTAGAGGGTTACTTGCAACTCATCAAGACCGATACAGAAACCGGCAAAGCGGTCAAAATCGCCAACACCTCTTTTGCCTTGTACAAATTAGATGACAAGGGTAATAAGACCCGCATTTCCATGATCGACCCCGCCAGCGGCAGCGCCACCAAAAAGACGGATGTGTTCTACACCGATGCCGACGGTCTTATGAAAACACCCGAAAAACTGCCGCTGGGCAGATATTTGATTGAAGAACTGCAAGGCCCGGAAGGTTATTTCAACGATCCTGCCTACTCGGTGGAATTTGAAATCAAATCCGACCGCGTCTGGCAGGTCGTGGGCAACGCCACCAACGACATGGATGAGTACATCATCACGGAGAAATACTGCAACCACGAAACACTCGGTCAGCTTACGATCCGTAAGCTGGGCAATGTGCTGACCGACTACCAAGATGGACAGTTCATCTACACGCAAGATAATCTCGCAGGCGCGGTGTACGAAATTCACGCTGCAGCCGACATTGCCACACCAGACCGCCAAGCACTTACTGGTACAAATCCGGCGACTTGGTGGCAACTGTTACCACAGGCGCGGCGGGTCAGGTGGACGAGGTGAAGTTCAGCCCCACCCGAACGCAGGCCACCTATGATTTCTTGAAAATTACCCATGATGGTACCAAAGGCGAAGTCACCGTGACACTGCCGCTGGGCAAGTATACCATTACTGAGGTCAAAGCACCTTACGGTTTTATCCTGACAAACCAGAGCTACACGGTCGAATTCGGCTGGGACAACCAGAAAAATGACATTGTGCTGGCAAAAACTATTATCAGCCACGAGCAGGACGGCGACAAGGAATGTTCGTACAGCATTGTGAATGTCAAGGACGCCTCGGATGCCCATAAGAATGGGCAGACACTTGTGTTTGAAAATGCGCGGGTGCTGCCCACGCCCGAAAAGCCCGGCGATAAAGTCGGCAAAGTCGGTGTAGGCATTTACAAGCAGGACCGAGAGGTGCTGACCTATCTGCCCGGTGCGGTGTATGAACTCTACACCGTGGATGACATTTATTCCGCGGACGGTACAAAGCTGCTGGACGCCGGTACAAAGCTGGCCACCAGTAGCACAACCAACGCCAGCGGCTTTACTTGGTTTGATGTGGACGTGCCGATTCGCGGCGAATATTACATTGACCCTGCAGGTCCGCGAAGCACCCGCCGCGAGAACAGCGGCAGATACCGCATTGTGGAAATCACCGCCCCTGCGGGTTACCTGCTGGACAGCACCCCTATGGAAGTTACCTTCACCTACGAGGGTCAGCAAATCGCGTGGCAGGTCGTGGACGCTACGAACACCAACCTGCGCACCAGTGTAGACATTTCCAAGCAGGACATCACTAACGGCAAGGAACTGCCCGGTGCAAAGCTGGAAATCCGCGATGCAGACGGCAGTCTGGTCGAGGGCTGGACCTCCGGCAAAACGCAGCACACTGTGCGCGGGTTGGAACTGGAAAAGGAATACACCCTGACCGAAACTCGCGCCCCGGATGGCTACGCCGAAGCCGAAAGCATCGTGTTCAAGCTGGTGCAGGAAGGTACAGAGCAGGTCAATAAGGTCTATGTGAAATCCAACGATGATTGGACAAAACTGGATGAGGCCACCGTCATCTTGCAGGATGCGCCTGTGTTGGATGTTGACAAAACGGACATTGCAGGCAATCTGCTGCCGGGCGCTACGCTGACGATCCGTGATGCAGATGGTGAAGCTATTGACACTTGGGTGACGGATTACAAAACGCATCGTGTTCCCATCTCGGATGAATTTATCAAACTGTCAGGCGAAACCAAGGAGTACATCTACACCCTGACCGAAGATGCCGCCCCGGCTGGCTTTGAAATTGCCGAATCAGTACAGTTCAAAGTACAGAAGGCAGACGAAAGTGTTTGTCTGTTCGTCCGCAAAAATGCCGATGCCGAATGGGTGCGCGCCGACAAACGCCTGATTCAGATGATTGACGAAGCTACACCCCGTGAGGACACGCCCACACCGACTCCGGCCCCCACACCGCAGCCGACGCCCGCTGCAACCCCGGCGCTTACACCTGCACCTACGCCGCATAAGGTGCAGACCCTCCCGCAGACGGGAGATGGTTTCCCGCTGCTGGCTGTTGTGGTCGTGTCTCTTGTGTCCGCGACAGGTATCGTGTTGCTGACCGTCAAGCAGAAAAATGCACTGAAAGAAACTTCCGATAAGGAGGATACCGATGAAAGTTCTGATCGTTGAACCCGGAAAGTACCCCCGCGAAGCCGACATTGAGCACACCCTTGAACCGAACAGGCAGTTGTCGGCGGTACCATCGAGGCCGTGTACCTTGGCCGGGATAGCGCCTGTATCGTCTGCAACGACAACGGCATTGCAGAAAACCTGCCGCTGAACCGTATGCTGGGCGACTATGACATTATCCACGGCACATTTTTCGTCTGCGGCCTGACCCGCGATGATTTTACCGACCTTACGCCCAAGCAGATGAAGCACTACGGGGAAATGTACCACGATCCGCAGCTGTTTTTCCTGTTGGGCAAGACTCTGTGTGTGGAACACACTACGCCGGAAGAATATACTCGCGTTATGGCTCCGCCGCCCAAAACAAAAGAATCCCCGGAGCGCTGATATGAATACGATACTCTTCGCCCGCAGCCCGCCTGCGGGCTTTTTTCTATGTCCGAAATCATCCAACAAGCAAGGAGAAGAACTAATGAACGACATTTTTGAAAACACCGAAACCATGAAAGAAAACGAGCATCCCCGCTTTACACCGCAGAATCCGTCATGCGCGGGCATCCCGACAAGCTGTGCGACCTCATTGCCGACAGCGTGCTGGACGCCTGTCTGCAGCATGACCCCGCCAGCCGCGTGGCCTGTGAGGTCATGGCAACCCACGGTCACATTATCGTGGCGGGTGAAATCACGACCTCGGCCAAGCCCGACGTGTTCAACATCGTCCGCGACACCCTGCGGGATGTCGGCTATGACCCGAAGGCGTACCAAATCGACTGCTACATCCACGACCAGAGTCCCGACATTGCGGGCGCTGTCGAGCCGGAATTGGCTGAGGGAGAGGACGAGGACACCCTCGGTGCAGGCGATCAGGGCGTTATGGTTGGCTACGCCTGCAACGAAACGCCCGAATACCTGCCGATGCCGGTGGTTGCCGCCCAGCGCCTTGTGACGCTGCTGGAAATCTCCCGCATGACCGGCGTTATCCCCGACATCGTCCGGACGGCAAGGTGCAGGTCACGATGGAATACAACGGTGATACCCCCGTGCGCATCACCACGGTGGTCGTCTCTGTCCAACACAAAGAGGACGCCGATATTGACAAGCTGGCAGATTTGCTGGACGAATATGTGTTCCCGCTGGCCTTTGACGGTATGCCCGCCGACGATGCGGAAATCATCCTGAACCCCAGCGGCAAGTTTGTGCAGGGCGGCCCGGATGCCGATACGGGTCTGACCGGGCGCAAGCTCATGGTGGACAGTTACGGCACCTTTGCGCCCCACGGCGGCGGTGCGTTCAGCGGAAAAGACCCGACTAAAGTAGATGCAGCGGCGCGTATATGGCACGTTTTTATTGCCAAAAACATTGTGGCAGCGGGCTTTGCCCATCGCTGTCAGGTCACGCTGCGTATGCCATCGGGGAGAAGGAACCCGTTATGGTGGATGTGAACACATTCGGTACGGGCGGTCCCTGCGAGGATGATTGCCTTTCGACCGCGGTGCGCAAGGTGTATGACCTGACCCCTGCGGGCATCATCAAGCAGTTGAATCTGCTGAACCCCATTTACAGCCGCACGGCGGCGGGCGGTCACTTCGGGCGTGAGGATTTTCCGTGGGAAAATATCGAACATATGAGCGACCTCGCCGCTTACATTGTGTAATTGCCGCGCGTCAGCAAAGAACAGATTGATGCCGCTAACCGGATGACGGCAATCGAGTTCCTGCGGAGGTACCGCCCCAATTCGCTGGTGAAAAGCAGTGCGCGGGGCGAGTACCAGCTTGCGGAGCATGACAGCTTCAAGATAAACGGCGAATCCAGTGTGTGGCACTGGAAAAGCCGCGACATCGGCGGCAAGTCGGCGCTGAAATATTTGATTTATGTGGAAGGTGTACCGTTCGTAGAAGCAGTGCAGCTGTTATGTGAAGAAAGCCCGATGTACATCCCAGTACAGCATGAAGCGGTGGAACGCGAACGCCCGCCGTTCCGTCTGCCGAACCCTGCACCGAATAATGACCGTGTAACGCGGTATCTGCTGGGGCGCGGCATCTCACTGCCCACGATTCGCTACTGCATTGCGAGAAAAATTCTGTACGAAAGTGCAGAATATCACAACTGTGTTTTCTTGGGAAAAGACCCACAGGGCGTGCCGAAATATGCGGCTCTGCGCGGTATTTATGACTATGGGAAACCGTTCAAGAGGGAGGCTCCCGGCAGTCAGAAACAGTACGGATTCTGCATCCAGCCGATGCAGCCCGGCACTACCGTGGCCGTGTTTGAAGCCGCCATAGATGCCATGGCCGAGATGACGCTCTGCGGCGATGCTGCAGATAAATACCGTTTGTCGCTGGGCGGGGTTTCATCCTCCGGCAAGGAGCCTTTGGCGTTACAGGAATTTCTGCGCCAGCACCCGGAGATCACCACGATAGAACTGCGGCTGGACAACGATGCCAAAGGGCGTATGGCGAGTGTCGGCATCCGGAAAATCTACGCTGACCGCTACACCGTGCATGACCTTCCGCCCGACATTGAGAATGGAGATTACGCTGATATGGCAAAAAACAACCTGATGGCAAGAACTGCCGCCCACCGCGCGGCGCCTTGCCGATAGAGAGAAATCAACATGAAAGTCAGAAATCGTTCGCCCACTTATAGAGCATGAACAGGAGGTAAATCGTTATGGCTGTGTTCCGTGTACAAAAGACGCAAAATTATACCATTATGTCCAACCATCATCTGCGCAACAAAGCTCTTTCGCTCAAGGCGAAGGGGCTTTTATCTTTGATGCTGTCTCTGCCCGAAGATTGGGATTATACCACGCGAGGGCTGGCGTCCATCTGCAAAGAAGGCGTGGACAGCGTGTGTGCCACCGTGCGCGAGTTAGAAGCGGCGGGGTATATTATCCGCCGCCGCATCCGCGACAAGAACGGTCAGATGCGCGGTATGGAGTACACGGTTTTAGAGCAGCCACAGCCCCCGGAACAGGGTCCCGCAGAAGCTGCGCCTAAGTGTGCCCAACCAAAACAGGCAGAGCCTAAACGGGAAAAACCTGTACAGGAAAATCCTGCACAATTAAATACTAAAGAAATAAAGAAAGAAGAAACAAATAACGTATCGAATCCTATCCGCGCTGAGGCCAGCGGACAGAGTACCGCGCCCTGCTGCTGAAAAATATCGAGTATCCGATTTTGGCGCAGAATAACCCGATGGATACGATGCGATTGGATGAACTGGTGGAGTTGATGCTGGATGTGGTTTGTTCCAGACGCGCGGCTATCCGCATCGCTGGCGAAAATATGCCCGCAGAGGTAGTAAAATCCAGATTTCTCAAGCTGAACGCGGAACACATCCAGTATGTTCTGGATTGTCTCAAGGACAACCCGCCCCGCATCCGAAACATCAAGCAATACTTACTGGCGGCGCTCTACAATGCGCCGCTGACGATAGAAAACTACTATGCCGCACAGATCGACCACGATTTGTGTGGCAGAAACCGAGGTGATGTGAATTGAAAATGAAGTTTTATTCTCCGCTGACTGCAGAATTTTTCCCTGACGAACCGGACTGGGAGGACGAATCTTACAACGAGTACGAAGCTATCCAATGGACGGCCATGACCTGCTGCAATACGCAGACGCTGTTGATGAGGCTGTGAAAAAGGACATTGCAGATTTCAACGGTGACCTGATGCAGTATTACCACGAGGACGATTCTGTCCGCAGCAAGGTGGTAAGTGCTGTGCCGTCTGCTGAAATTTGCGGCAACAAACTGTGCGGGTGTCTGACCGTGGAGCTGAAAGAACCTCTGCTCGATGATGAGCAGACCGTCCTCTGCAATTACATTTCCGGCCAGTACAGCGATGGCTGGGGCGAGGGCTTTGAGCAACTCGAAATCGAGGTTGAGGACGGCAAGCTGTATGTCCATTTCTGGCAGGATCACGATTTTGAACTGAAACGCGATGTGCCGGATGTGACCGAGTTCAAAAATTGCTGAACCGCCAGAAGAAGCCCAAGATGCAGCTGCTTGGGCAGGACGGCAACATTTTCGCATCATGGGTCGAGCCTCGCGCCTGCTGAAAAATGCCGGGCAGAGCGACAAGGCCAAGGAAATGTGCGACAGGGTCACGGCAAGTCAAAGCTATTCCGAAGCACTCAGCATCGTTTCCGAGTATGTGGAAACCGAACTGTCGCCCAGCCCTACGCCCAAGCGTGACCGGGTGATGCCAGATGAAGAAATACGAAATCACCGACATTGTTCATCCCGACAACCCCAACCTGCACCGCATCCGCGCGGTGACGGACTTGACCGAGGATGTCCTTGCTGGGATGCTCGGCGGCTATGTGGAAAGCTATGACAACCTGGACCAAGAGGGTCGCGCGTGGATTTCAGCGGATGCCATCGCCTGTGAAAATGCAGTTGTCTGCGGCGATGCAGTCCTTACAGATCACGCCGTTGCAAGAGGTGATGCCTATGTCGGCAAGAACGCCACCGTAATGGGGGATGCGACTGTGCAGGATGATGCCATCGTCTGCGGCGGGCTACTCACGGGCGAAAGCTGTGTCTGCGGGTATGCCGTGATTCGGCAGGATGAGCAAACCTTGTGCGCACCGATCATTGACGGCAGCGCCCGTGTATATGGCGAAATCTCCGGCAATGTGGTCTGCCGCGGCAATGCCGTTGTCCTGCCCGGTACCAAGCTCGACAACAGGACGCAGGACTGCTTTGTACTCGAAGATGACCGTGTTTCTGTGCAGACAGCCAGCCGCACACCGCCCCCGAAAGAACCCCGTACCCATGATTTTGAACGATAAGAAAGAAGGATGCCTTTGACGAACACTCCCGAAACGCTCAACATTCTCACCCCTGATTTCCGGATGCCCGAACACTGCGGCAGTGACCGCTGGTCGATTTTGCACGGGGATTCTTTGCAGATCCTCCGCCAGTTTGTGCCGAACAGCTTCGATGCTATCATCACCGACCCGCCCTATGCCAGCGGCGGCAGCAGACCACCAAGAACCGCAGCACCAGCGAAAAGTACAGCAGCATGAGCAAGGAAAAGGCGCTGCCCGACTTCGATTCCGACCAGATGGATCAGCTGAGTTGGATGTTCTGGACAGCTGCATGGCTGCAGGATGCCCGCCGCATTGCCAAACCCGGCGCGCTGTCTGCCTGTTCATCGATTGGCGGCAGTTGCCCGCCATGACGCTGGCTTTGCAGTGGGCAGGCTGGACCTGGCGCGGTGTAGCCGTGTGGGATAAAGTTGCCAGCCGCCCACAGAAAGGACGCTTTCGTCAGCAATCGGAGTACATTGTGTGGGGGTCGAACGGCAAAATGCCGCTTGAGAGAAATGTTGGGTGTCTGCCGGGCGTGTTCCGATACCCGAATCCCCAGAACCGCATCCATGTCACCGAAAAGCCCTTGCAGCTCATGCGGGATGTGGTGCAGATCTGCGAGCCGGGCGGGCGCATCCTTGACCCTTTGCCGGGGCAGGCACCACCGTGCTGGCCGCTGTGCAGGAAGGCTATGAGCTGTCGGCATCGAAATGTCGGACGCCTACTTCCAACGCAGTGCAGAACGGCTGAAAACTGCCCTTGAATCCGAAGTGAATCAGAACTGATTCACTACTTTGCAAGAAATACCGAAAAGTGAATCAAATCTGATTCACTCCCGAAATTCAGAAAGGAACCACGAAAATGAAACGACCTTGGGCTTTTATCTGCGCCAGCGAGGGCGCGACCTCCAAACATCTCCGCAATTATTGCCGCGAGGTGTACCTGCTGGGCTATCTGCCGGTATGCCCCAAATTGCAGGACAGTCAGTATTTGGTGCTGGAAGATGCCGTAGAACGCAGCGAGTACACCGCCATTGTGAGGGATAAGCTACTGCGCTGCCCGATGCTGGTGGTCTGCAGCCGCAATCAGGATGCTACCACCAACGCGCAGATCGGTTTGGCGCAGAAATACAACCGTATTGTCACAACCTTGGACGGTTTGAAAAAAGCCGTTTCGGAGGGAGACGACCTTGTGTCATGAACCGTTTTGCGGGGTGTCGTGTTTTGCAAGCATAGCGTTTGGATATCCAAACGCACCTTTGGGGTGATCCCCAACCCCCGCTGTGCGTAGGCGCGGTCATGTTATCCCGCTGCGGCTGAACGAGCGCGAGTACCGCCAGCTTTGTGAACAGGTCAAAACAAGTGGATTATCGCGTGAGGAATACCTGCGCTCCCTAATCTTGGGCAAAGAAATCCACCCGCGCCCCTGCACACACCATGCGGAACTTGTGCGGCAAATTTCCGGTTTGTGCAACAACGCCAACCAGCTTGCGCACCGCGCCAACAGCACGGGCGTGGCGGGGCAGCAAAGCGTGGACGAGATGACGCGCATCGCCAAGGAAGTCTGGCACGAAATAAAAGAAAACTACTAGGAGGCTCTATGAAATATGGCTTACACATCCGTGATCCCTGTCCGCCGTCTGGATCGGGCGGTGAAGTATGTGATGAACAAAGAAAAAACCACGGCGGTATCGCTGGAAGATGCGATTGGCTATGCCGCCAACCGCAGTAAAACCGAGCAGTCCTGCTATGAAACCGCCTTTGCCTGCACACTGGAATCTGCGTTTGCGGATATGCGGCATACAAAAGAACGCTGGCACAAGACCGGCGGCGTGCAGGGATACCACCTTGTGCAGAGCTTTGCGGCAGACGAGGTTACGCCGGAATTGGCGCACCGGATTGCACAAGAACTTGCAGACCGTGTGCTGGGCGGGCGGTATGAATATGTTATCGGCACGCATCTGAACACCGGGCATATCCATTCGCATATTGTCTGGAACTCGGTCAGCCGGATAGACGGCAAAAAATACCACAGCAACGGCAAAAGCTATGTGACGGAAATCCGCGCGGTATCAGATGAACTTAGTCGAAAATATAAGCTGTCCGTCATCGACACCGAAAACTCTAATCATGTGGCAAAGCCTACGCCGAATGGCTGGCGGAGAAAAACAACCAGCCACATGGCGCACGGCTATTCGGCAGGATGTGGACGATGCTATCCGGCAGAGCCTTACATGGCGGCAGTTCCTTACGGCATTGGAGCGCAAAGGATATGAAATCAATTTGACCCGCAAGTATTCCGTCCTGCGTCCGCCCGGAAAGGAACGCTTTGTTCGTTTCAAAACATTGGGCAAGCGGTACACGCCCGAAGCCATCCAGACTCGCATCCTGTACCCACGCAGCTACCGCCCGTATGTGGAAAATACTCCTGCCGTCCAGCATGGCCGTCTGCACAGCGGAAAGAACCCTCGCCGCAAGCTGACCGGGCTGCGGGCGCTGTATTATCGTTACCTGTACGAATTGGGCGCGCTGCCCCGCAAGCCGAGCCGCTCCAGCTATGCCGTGCGGCAGGATGCTTACAAGTTAGACCAGCGCATCCGACAGATGGAGTTCCTGTCCAGAAACAATATTGATACGCTGACACAGCTGGAAACTCACCGACAAGCCCTGCAAACGGAAATTGGGCAGTTGCTGACAAAGCGTAAGCAACTGCCCAAAACCGATGATGTACAATCGCAACGTGAATCGGTCAACACCGACCTCAGGCAGCTTCGCCAAGAGGAACGGCTCTGCCGCAAAATTGCAGAACACTCCCTAGAAGTGCTGCAGCACCTCACCGAAGCCCGCCGTGACCGCGCTGAACAACAACAGTGCGAACAGGAACGTGAGCGTGACCACCGCCCCAACATTGATTTGACCCTATAATCTCGAAAGGAAAGATGCCCATGAAATACCCCAACAAAGACTACATCGAACACCTGCGCCGTAAGTACCCGCCCGGTACCCGGCTGCAACTCAGCTGTATGGAAGATGAATTTCCCGTGCCGCCCGGTTCCATGGGGACGGTGGAATGTATCGACGACGCTGGGCAAATCCATGTAGATTGGGACTGCGGGCGCAGTCTTGCCCTCATCCCCGGCGTGGACTCGTTCAGCCGCTTGCCCTCGCCCAAAGAAAAGACCGGTGATGCCAGATGAATTACGGCTCTGAACCCGCAGACCAGGTCGTCCGCTACTCGCTGGAGGGCGCAGAGTTTGCTCTGCGTATCTCCGGCACCGCTGCGAAAAACTTCTTTATTTTTGCGCAAGCCGTATTGCACGACAGCAAAAAGACCCACGGCAAAACGCACCTAATCCGTTTGCTGAAAGAGCAGAAGCCGCTGAAATTTTTCACGGTAGACAAAGACCGTATGCATGATTTTGCCCGCGCTGCCAAAGCGCATGGGCTGCTGTTCTGTCCTATCCGCGACAAGATGGACCCCGACCACATTGAAATCGCCATCCTGCAGGATGATGCGTCCAAGGCCAACCGCATTATTGAAAAACTGCAACTGGATGTCGTAGACACCGGCACGGCAGAACTGGTCGATGCTGTGCAACAAAATTTGGAAAATGCAGCCCCCAACCACGAGGACACACCCGCCGTGGATTTTCCGCTGGGCTCGGAGAACGCCAGTCCGTCCGAGCCTTCCTCCGACAGCAGCAGATCTTTTGCAACCTCGCCGTCGCCGCGCGCCGATATGGCGCGGGCCAAGGGTGAGCGCCCCAGTGTGCGCATGGAATTGCGGGATATTACCGCCTACCTGCGAAACCGGGCAGAGGTGCCCAAAGACCGTATGCCCAAACTGCCGGTAAAAATCCGGCGCAAAGAAAAGGTGCTGTAAATGTTTTCTGTTTGTTTTCAAATGACGGATAGCTATTTGACCATGCTTATGGTATGTTGGCGATAGGAGGTGCAAAAACAATGACAGAACGTAAAGTTAAACTTGACCGTGCCAACAAAAGCATCCTGCTCCGGGCGCTGGGCGATGTCTACTACGGACAGCGCGCCCACGGCGGCAGCACCGAAGTAACTGGGCGGCTGATCCTTCGAGTGAACGATCTGCCCGCAGGCGGCAAGCTGACGATGTCGGCGGCAGAGTATCGGCTGGCGAAAACAGCTCTCAACCAACTGCGCACCCAGCGCTTGGCAGAGGCGGGTACACCGATGCCGTGGATGACGCGCTGACCCGACTGCTGCACGCCCACACGCCGCTGTTTATCTGGTAAATCTGGCTATGACATGGGAAAAATTCTGGTCGATCATTGACCGAGTCCGCGCCCAAGCGGATATGCAGGATGAAGCGTCCGTGAAACAGTTCCTTTACACGGAACTCATCAACTTGCCGCAGGATGAACTGCTCGGCTTTGATTGCGCATGGCAAAGGTATCGCAATCAAGCCAACTTTCCCAAAATGGTCGCGGCGGCTGTATCATCAATGACGGCAGTTCGGATGACAGATTTACCGATTTCCGTAACTGGCTGATTATGCAGGGGTACGATGCTTATCGGCAGGCGCTGATTGACCCGGATAACCTCGCGGCGCTCAACATTCCGTTCCGAGATACTGAGTGGATGGGATGCGGGAATGTGGCGTGGTATGCCTACGCGGGACAGCAGCTGCACACCTATTTTGAAAAGGAAGAAATTGCCGCCAAGTTATTCCGAAAGTATCCGGCCCTGCTGAAATCGTCTGCCGATTTACATCAGGCAATCATGCAGGAACAGCTTGCACCCCACCGTGCGCAGGAAACCGAATGGGAACGGCAAATGCTGCGGACGGAAGTCAAGCACTACATTGAAGTCAGCGGTCTGGCATACAGCTACAATAAATTCTATGCCCAAAACACCCCCGACAAAGTGGCATGGGAAACGCTGCAAAGCGATTTGTTTTCCAATCTGCCGCAAATCAAGGCGGAACGGATGCCGCAAGACTTTTCCGTAGTTTTGCCGAAGTTGTGGAGAAAGCGTCAGGCATGGGATGCCGAACGTACAAAGCGCCCGCCTATCGCGGTGAAGAAAGGTAAAACTCACCACGCCGGGAAGAAAGAACCTTGGTGGGTCTGGCTGCTGCCGCTACCACTTGTATGGTGGGCGGCGCTGGCGGTGGCTTGCCGCTGGCAGCCGGGCATGAAATAACGGCTCTGCTGGATGCGCTGAACAGCGCACTGGCAGAGCCGTTTGCGTTGGCGTGGAGTCAAGACAGCCCGCGCTTTTTGCTTGTGTTTACGGTGGTTTATGCGGTAGCGGTTATCGTGACCGTGACCAATCAGAAGAACACCCGCCCCGGCGCGGAGCATGGCTCGGCGGCTTGGGCGATGTGTTTCAGTTGAATAAGTTCTACATGGACAGGCACGGTCGAATCTGCTGCTGACCCAGCATTTCCACATCGGAATCGACGGCTACAAACATAAGCACAACACCAACATCCTGATTGTCGGCGGCTCTGGCGCAGGCAAGACGCGCACCTATGGTGTGCCGAATGTACTGGAATGTGCCTGCTCTATGGTCATCACTGACCCAAAATCCGAAATTTTGCGTAAAACCGGCAATTTGTTGAAGCAGAAGGGCTATGAGGTACTTGTTTTTGACCTTATAAATCCCGCTGCATCGTTCTGTTACAACCCGTTTGTGTATGTGCATGATGACCGCGAAGTGCTGACCTTGATTGAAAATCTGATTCAAAATACCACGCCATCACATTCAAAAAGCAACGACCCCTTCTGGGAGAGTGTGACTCGTTCGTTGACGGTAAAAAGTCGACGGACAAGTAACGGTTATCCGTTGCTTGGATAACTGATAATTCAACAGATGGAATGAAGGAGTAACGCCCGGAAACATCTGCTCTCGGCGGGCGTGCATCGGCTGTAATGGCTGGTGTGCGAAGCCCCGCGACAACGGCTGAGAGTAGCCGCAATCACCACTTGTGGTGACCGAAAGCGGTCTGGAAACAGATTGTGCTGCTTATAGGCCAAGAGTCTACAAAATACCTATGGTTAGAATGTTTACCTCGTCGGGTAAACTGACGAATCCGCGAATGTACGGGTCTAAAAGAAGACCATATAGAAATGTATGGGTGCGTTAAAGCGCAGTCAGTGTGGTTTAGTAAAAATTTTCCCTCTGAACGACCATGCTGTGTTACAGGCACAGGCAAGCTGACAGGCTCATAGTGGAGACCTAAGGGTATATGTAAAGATAGAATTATCGGAACGAGGAAAGGCAGCAGCTTTCGCAAGAAAGAATCTGACGAAGAAAATAAGCAGATGAACTGCTGCTGAAAAGCAGTGGTCGAACCGATGAAGTTCCTGTAATGGGAATGGAGGAATGGCCACAAGTCGAGCCATTGGAATCTGGCATTATTCAATCCAATCATAAGGATTCGAGTAAGACCAAAAGGGTCACTTTTCTAATTGGGAGGTGATGCCTTATGCCAAAAGAAAGGAAAAAGAGTCTGTGTATGGACACCCTGCGGCACGCCGAATATTACGGTATGTTGCAAACTTTTGATGACCTATATGCCAAGAGCAAGTCGGGAGAAAAGTTCCCAAATTTGATGGAATTGATATTAAGTCAAGACAACATCATGCTGGCATACAGGAACATCAAATCCAACACAGGCAGTTACACCGCAGGAACCGACCATCAGAATATTGGCGACATTGGTAAATTGCCGCCGTCGGTGGTTATTGAAAAAGTCAGAAAAATCGTCACAGGAAGCCAGCACGCTATAGGCCAAAACCTGTAAGGCGGAAAGACATTCCGAAACCCAACGGCAAAACAAGGCCGCTGGGGATTCCTTGCATTTGGGATAGGCTTATACAGCAGTGCATCAAGCAAATTTTAGAACCTATTTGTGAAGCAAAGTTCAGCAATAACAGCTATGGATTTCGCCCGAACAGGTCAGTGGAGCACGCTATATCGCGTACATACTCACTGCTGCAAAGGGCGCATCTGCATTATGTGCTGGAATTTGACATCAAAGGATTCTTCGACAATGTAAATCATAGTAAACTCATTCGTCAGCTATGGTCGTTAGGAATACAGGATAAACAGCTTTTGTTCGTAATAAAGCGGATATTAAAAGCCCCTATCCGTATGCCGGACGGAACAACGGAATATCCCACAAAAGGAACACCGCAAGGCGGAATCATATCTCCGTTGCTGGCAAATGTGGTCTTGAATGAACTTGACCATTGGATAGATAGTCAGTGGGTGGAACATCCGCTGGCCGTCAGTCATGCGTATCGGAGAATAATCCGCACATCGGAAGTCATTGATAAAGCAAAGGCTATGTGATGATGCGCAGAACCGGGTTGAAAGAAATGTTCATCGTGCGTTATGCCGACGATTTTCGCATCTTTTGCCGCAATCGGGAAGATGCCGAAAGAACGATGGCATCTGTAACACAGTGGATTACAGAACGGCTTCATCTGGAAGTATCCCCGGAGAAAACGCGCATTGTCAATGTCCGAAAACGCTATTCGGAGTTCCTTGGTTTCAAAATCAGGGTGTTTCGCAAAGGTGAAAAATATGTTGTTAGGTCTCATATCTGTGACAAAAAGCTGCAATTAGAAGAACGCAAACTTGTTGAACAGGCAAAGCATATTGCCAACCCCACAGAGGGAAAATCCCAGCCCGCTGAAATCGGATTATTTGATGAAATGGTATTGGGTATCCAGAATTACTACAAAATCGCAACTTGCATCAGTTTGGATTGCCGAAAGTTGCACGCCGTGTGATGACAGTTCTCACAAACCGTTTGAACACTGAAAGCGGCTGTCAGCTTGTCCGCGAGGGTGGAGTAATGACGGAAAGTGAAAAGGCTCGGTTTGGTGCATCCGCAATGGTGCGCTATGTTTCGGGCATAAATCGTCCAATTTATCCGATTGCTTTCATCAAATACAAAATGGCTATCGGTATCAGCTGCTGTGTGCTGCTTTTCCACAGCTGGCAGGAAAAAGATACACGATATGCTGGAAGTGGACATGACACTATTTTCTGGACTGCGTGAGCATCTTCCCGATGCGCACAGCATGGAATATGCGGATTGCCGCCTTTCCTTACTGGCCGTGCAGAAAGGCGTTTGTTCAATCAGTGGTGAAAAATTCGTCACTGCAACGGAAATAGCCTGCCACCTAAAAACTCCGAAAGAATACGGTGGACTGGAAAGATACAGCAACCTCGTACTGATTCACAAGAAATATGTGCCGTTGCTACAAATCGGCGATGCCAAAAGTCTAAGAGACATTTGCCGACTTCTAAAAGTAACGAAAAAACAACTGACAAAAATCAATACTCTGCGCAAGGCCGCTAAGTTGGCGGCCATATAAGTAACTTTTCTATTGGTGATTGATTAAATGCTATATAACAATGGTCGATGGAACGCCGGATGCGGTGAAAGTCGCACGTCCGGTGTGAAGTGGGGGAAAATCCGGAGATTACTTCAAAGGATTACCTATCACTATAATCCGAAACCGCTCTGCTGCAAGCCCTCATGTTGTACCTGCTGCACGAGGCCCCGCCCGAAGAACAAAACTTCTCGATGGTGATGGAATGATCGCCGCTGCTGAAGTCCACGAGGACGATGACAACTACCAATCCCCGCTGGACATCCTGTTCGAGCGCTTGGAAATGCGCGAACCCGACAGCATCGCTTGTAAGCAGTACCGCATTTTCAAACAAGCCGCGGGCAAAACCGCGAAGTCCATTCTGGTCAGCGTGGGTGTGCGCCTTGCCGCGTTCAATCTGCCGTCCATCGCCAAGCTGACGATGACGGACGAACTGCATTTGCAGGAATTGGGCGAGCGCAAAATTGCGCTGTTCTGCTGCATCCCGGATTCGGACAAATCCCTCAACTATCTGGTCGGTATGATTTACACGCAGCTAATCCAGACGCTGTACCGTCAAGCGGACCGCGTACACAAAGGACGCTTGCCTGTGCCGGTGCATTGCCTTATGGACGAGTACGCCAACATTTCCTTGCCGAAAAACACCTTTTTGTCAGCACTGGCCACCATGCGTTCCCGCGCTATTTTCTGCTCCATCATCGTGCAAAACATGGCGCAGCTGAAAGCTATGTACAAGGATGATTGGGAATCACTGGTCGGTCTGTGCGACGAGTTCCTCTATCTCGGAGGCACCGAGAAAGAAACCCACAAATATGTCTCGGAACTGCTGGGGAAAGAAACCATCTCCACGACCAGTTATAACCAAAGTAAGGGGCGCAGCGGCAGTTACAGCATCAACCACCAGCAATCCGGGCGCGACCTTATGACCCCGGACGAGGTGCGGCTGCTGGACAACAGCAAGTGCATCTTGTTCATCCGAGGGGAGCGCCCGGTGGTGGACTACAAATACAATCTGCTCAAGCATCCCAACATCCGGCTGCACCGAGGACGGCGGCGCAGCCCTTACGACTACACCGCCGCGACAACGCGCTGGACGATCTGCCCGGTGCACCCGAAAACTACGAACTGCTGGATATGGACGACTTTCTGCCCACCGAACCCGCAGAAATAAAGCCAACCATACAAAGAATTAGGAGGCCCAAATGAAGCTGAATCATAACAAAAAATCCGTGAAAATCTCTCTCAATTTGTTTGCGCTGTACGCCGTCATGGTGTGCGGCATTGTTTTTGCCCTGCCCGCCTTTGCCGCAGATGACCCGCTGGTCGTGGTCGAAAATCTCTCCACATTCATCTTTTCGCTGATCCGCGCGGTGGGCCTTATCCTGCTGGGGTGGGGCATCGTGCAGGTCGGTCTGTCGTTGCAGAGCCACGACCCCAGCCAGCGCAGTCAAGGTTTTCTAACGCTGGCCGGTGGCTGGTTATCACGTTCGCCAAAGAAATCCTCGACCTCATTACCGCGTGAGGGTCATACCAAGAGGAAGGACGGTGATGTCCTGTGGGTGAGTCATGGATCGTCAGCAACTTAAATGCCGCGCTCTCCACATGGAACGACAAGCTGGCGGAGATTTGGTCGCTGTTGACCGAAAGCCCGCAGACCTTCAAAGGCGGGCAAGTTTGGGGCGTGATGACCGGCATCCACGGCGCTTTGCAGGCGATTGGCTATGGGCTGCTGGTGCTTTTCTTTGCCGTGGGTGTTATGAAAACCTGCGGCAGCTTTGTCGAGGTCAAAAAGCCGGAACACGCGCTCAAGCTGTTCATTCGATTTGCGCTGGCAAAGGGCGCGGTGACCTACGGGTTGGAATTGATGCTGGCGGTGTTTTCCATTGTGCAGGGCATGGTGTCCACCATTATTACCCAATCGGGCAGCTCCGGGATGAGCAGCGTATCGCTGCCGCAGGAGTTGATCGACGCCATCAACAATGTGGGCTTTTGGGATAGCATCCCGCTGTGGGCGGTTACGCTGATCGGCGGGCTGTTGATTACGGTTTTATCTTTTACCATGATTCTCACGGTCTACGGCAGAATGTTCAGCCTGTGGATGTACGCTGCGATTGCGCCGATACCGCTGTCCACATTTGCAGGTGAACCTACAAGCAGCGTGGGCAAAAACTTCATTCGCAGTTATGCGGGTGTCTGCTTGCAGGGTGTGGTGATTGCACTGTCCTGCATCATTTTCTCCGCCATCTCGTCCAGCCCACCCGCCGTGGATACCGGTGCATCTGTGGTGACGGCAGTGTGGACGTATGTTGGCGAGTTGGCATTTAACCTGCTGGTGCTGGTGGGAGCCATCAAGGGCTGTGACCGCATCGTCAAAGAAATTATGGGGTTATAAGGGGGCAATCTATGGAAATTAAAATACCGAAAGAAGTCCGCGACTATCACGAAAACATCTTTTTCGGCTTGAACACCCGGCAGTTCATCTGCTCGGTGCTGGCGGTCGGCGTAGCGGTGGGCATTTACTTTGCCTTGCAGCCGTATGTCGGCACCGAAGAAATCGGCTGGATGTGCATCTTGGGCGCTGCGCCGTTTGCCGCCTGCGGCTTTTTCACCTACCACGGTATGACCGCCGAACAGGTGCTGTGGGCGTGGTTCAAGTCTGAAATCCTCTGCCCGAAACGCCTTGTGTTCAAGTCCGACAGCTATTACTACGAAGCCATGCACCCGCCATCCGTGCGGGCATGAAGCGAAAGAGAGGCAAGCCTATGAAGAAAAGCGAGGATAACGCTTGATTAAAACCCTGTCAAAAGCGCAGAAGATGGAACGCGAGAAGTTTCGTATTCCGCGCAGCGTACAGGATGCCATTCCCATCCGCCGTATCTTTGCGGATGGGATTTTCCAAGTCGGCAACCAATATTCCAAAACATGGTCGTTTACCGACATCAACTACGCCATCGCCGGCAAAGAGGACAAGACCGCCATGTTCCTTGATTACTCGGAACTGCTGAACGCTCTCGATTCCGGCGCATCGGCAAAAATCACGATTTACAACCGCCGTATCAACAAGGCTGAGTTCGAGCGCAGCGTCCTGCTGCCCGACAAGGATGATGGTCTGGACGAATACCGCCACGAGTTCAACCAGATGTTGACCGCACAGGTCACCGGCACCAGCAACAGCATTGTGCGGGAACGCTACTTGACCGTAAGCGTGGTGAAACGCAATGCAGACGAGGCACGCAGCTACTTTGCCCGCGTGGGGACCGACCTTGTAACACACTTGGCGCAGCTTTCCTCGGTGGCAACCGAACTGACGCTGAACGAGCGCCTGCATATTTTCCGCGACTTTTTCAAAGCAGGGGAACAGGCTGCGGCGGAGTTCAATATCCACGAACACGCCAAGCGCGGACAGCATTTCAAGGATTGGCTCTGCCCCGACAGCATGGAGTTTGCCGCCGACCATTTCAAGCTGGATGCCCGTTATGGTCGGGTGCTGTATTTGCAGGACTATGCCAGCTACATCAAGGATAGCTTTGTGTCGGAACTCTGCGACCTTGACCGCGACTTTATGTTATCCATCGATATCCTGTCTGTGCCAACGGACGAAGCCGCCCGCCAGCTGCAAAGCACGCTGTTAGGGATCGAGACGAACGTCACCAACTGGCAGCGCCGCCAGAACGCCAACAACAATTTTACCGCGACCATTCCCTACGATATGGAGTTGCAGCGCAAGGAAACCAAGGAGATGCTCGACGATTTGACCACCCGCGACCAGCGGATGATGTTCGGGCTGGTGACGCTGGTTCATCTGGCGGACAATAAGGAGCAGCTTGACAGCGACACCGAAACGCTCTACTCCACGGCGCGTAAGCACCTGTGCCAGCTTTCCACGCTGCGCTGGCAGCAGAAAGACGGACTGGACACGGTGCTGCCCTATGGGCTGCGGAAAATCCAAGCCCTGCGAACCCTTACCACCGAAAGCACCGCCGTGCTGATTCCGTTCCGCGCACAGGAAATCATGCAGCCGCACGGCCTGTACTATGGGCAGAACGCCGTCAGCAAGAACATGATCGTGGCGGATCGCCGCTTGCTGCTCAACGGCAACAGTTTCCGTTTGGGTGTGTCCGGTTCCGGCAAGAGCATGAGCGCCAAGGAAGAAATCGTGCAGATCGCGCTCTCTACCGAGGATGACATCCTCATCCTTGACCCGGAGTCGGAGTTCGGCTATCTGACCGAAGCCCTCGGCGGCGAGGTGATCCGCATTTCGGCTACGTCCGATACCCACATCAACGCGCTGGACATGGACCGTGCCTACGGTGACGAGCGCAATCCTATCGTCAGCAAGTCGGAGTTGTGCTGTCGCTGTTCGAGCAGCTCATCGGTGACGGCATGGTAACGGCGAAAGAAAAGTCTATCCTCGGTCGCTGCACCGAGCAGGTGTATTTGCCGTATATCCGCAACGGCTATAAAGGCACCCCGCCCACATTGCAGGACTTTTACCGTCTGCTGCAAATGCAGCCGGAACCGGAGGCACAGGGCTGGCGCTGTCCTCGGAACTGTTCATTACCGGCACGCTGAACACCTTTGCCCGGCATACCAATGTGGACACGCAGGCGCGCATTATTGCCTACGACATTCGCGAATTGGGCGAGCAGCTTATGCCGCTGGGGATGCTGGTGACGCTGGATGCCATTTATAACCGCGTGATTCAGAACTGGAAAAAGGGGCGCAGAACGTGGATTTTCTGCGATGAGTTTTACATTTTGTTCCGCTATGAGTACAGCGCCAATTTCTTCTACAAGCTGTGGAAGCGCATCCGCAAGTACAACGGACTTGTGACCGGACTGACGCAAAATGTGGACGAACTACTGCGCTCCGACACCGCCCGCCTGATGCTGGCCAACTCGGAGTTTCTCGTGATGCTGAACCAGAGCGCCACCGACCGCGCGGAACTGGCGAAGCTGCTGAACATCTCCGACAACCAGCTGGGCTATGTGACCAACGTCCCCGCAGGCTGCGCTGATTCGGTGCGCGGGCAACATTGTTCCATTCACCAATTCCTTCCCGAAGGATACAAAGCTCTATAAACTGATGTCGACCAACCCGTCCGAGAAAAAGGAGTAAAGCCATGCAATACAAAAATAGAGGACCGCCGAAGCGGTCCACAGGGATGCTACAAACTGGAATTTGTAATTACATTCCATACATATTGGCATTCTTTACAATCACTCTATCTCCTTTTTCTAATTGTTCCTTAGAAACTCCTCTTAACCCAAGTCCAACATGTTCTGTTTTATATCCACAACCATTTGATTTTCGTTCTTTTGTATGTATATCGATGGTAGTAATTATAGTCTCTAATACACCTCCATTTGTTTTATAAACACACGCATTTTCTCCTTCTCTACACATTC
>ENA-OQLB01000395-OQLB01000395.1-human-gut-metagenome-genome-assembly--contig:-NODE-395-length-25655-cov-7.855022_pt1 | contig 25655 bp, 33 predicted proteins | sample MGYA00242656_ERZ504813 | MGnify/ENA primary metagenome ERZ504813 (study PRJEB26092, sample SAMD00036388) | human gut metagenome | host: Homo sapiens | study: EMG produced TPA metagenomics assembly of... | reverse complement strand
CAGCCAAAACGGCCAGCAGCAGCAATGCCAGCAATCCCTTTTTTGCCGTTTTAGACATTGTGCTCCTCCCTGAGACGCTGTAAAAGTCTCCTGGTTTGGGTAATAAAGCGCGCCGCTGGTCTCCTGATTGACCAGCACGTAATCCGACCGGTCCTTATAATATTGATCCTGCTGCTGGGCAGACATCCTTTTTTCCGCTTCCTCTCTGGTGATGGAATCCCGCGCCATCACCCGCTGAAGGCGCTGTTCCCGAGGGGCGAGCACCGCCAGGGTTACGGTGCAGATACGTTCCAGCCCCGCCTCAAACAGCAAGGGCGCGTCCAGAACGACCACTTTTTTACGCTTTTGCCTGCATTCCTCTATATTTTCCTTCATTTTCCGCAAAATATGTGGATGGGTGATCTCATTGAGGCGTTTGGTTTTTTCCAGAGAGGAAAACGCCAGATTTGCCAAGGTATGGCGCCGCAGATTCCCATAATCATCCAGGATCGTATCTCCAAACTCTCTCTGCAACTCCTTCAGCGCCGGCGCACCGGGAGCCACTACCTCCCGGGCGATTTTGTCCGCGTCGATCACGACGCATCCCGCCTCCTCCAGGGACTGGGCCACCGTGCTTTTTCCAGAACCGGTGGGCCCGGTAAGGCCGATAATCAAAGGCTCTGTCAAAGGGTGATCACCTCGAATCCCGCGGCCCGGATCAGCCGGTTATAAACCGCCATGCCCACGCCCTCCGGCTCCGGGCACCGGGCATATACCAGCTGGATTTCCTGCCGTTCATCCAGTTCCCGTAAAGCATCGAACAGCTCTCTGGCCTGGGCGGCGCTGTCGTTTCCGCTGCCGTAGGGCACAGAAGGCACCTTCAAAAGATGCCGATCCTCGTCAAAGCACAGAGCGCCTACTCCGGGGGCCTTTTTGCTGTTGACAAATTCCCGGTACCGCTCCGCAGTTCCCTTCACCAGGATTACCTTGGCCTTGGGAGCGTAATGCTTATATTTCATGCCGGGTGACGCCGCCTGAGCGCCATCCGCCAGCTTATGGAGCACCGCCGGGTCTACCGTTACGGCGCCGACAACCCTTTGAAGCATTTCCAAGGTAACGCCGCCCGGGCGCAGCAGCCTGGGCTTTTGTTCCGCCAAGGCCAGCACCGTGGACTCCACCCCTACGCCGCAGGGGCCGCCGTCCAGAATGGCGTCAATCCTGCCATCCATATCGTGGAGCATATGCCGCGCTGTGGTGGGGCTGGGCCTTCCGGACAGGTTTCCCGAGGGCGCGGCCAAGGGACATCCACAGGCCCGGATCAGCCGGTTTGCCACCGGATGGGCTGGAAGCCTCACCGCTACGGTGGAAAGGCCGCCGCTGGTTTCCATAGGTACCAGCTCGGATTTGGGCAGAACCATGGTCAGCGGGCCGGGCCAATAAGCCGCAGCCAATTTTCGCGCAGGCTCCGGGAACTCTTTGACCAGGGGCCGCGCTTCCTCCTCCGCCGCGATATGGACGATCAGGGGATTATCCGAAGGCCGTCCCTTCGCCGCAAAAATTTTCCGGGATACCGAGCCGTTTAGGGCGTTCCCCGCCAGGCCGTACACCGTTTCCGTCGGGATTCCCACCAGGCCTCCCTGTTGAATGATCTCAGCGGCCCGCCGGATTCCCTCGTCGTCCGCTTGTAACATCAGCGTTTGCAATTTTTCTCATCCTATTCCTTAGATCTGCTCAAAACAAAATGGCCGTGAATTATCAATTAGTAAATCCCACAGCTTTTTAGGTCCGGTTCCGTCACAGCCAAAGGTTTATCACTTTCGGTCCCGGCGGAAAAACGTCAGCGCTGCCGGCCTAATGGCCTAATCGCCGCCGGCGGGCTAAAAAGCTTTTTCCAGAGCGAATGGTCCCCGCACTCCTGCCGCCGGCCAGGAAGGCGGTGCCTGTTCTAAAAAGAGGTTCCGCCAAGCCTCTGCCGAGGCTCTCCTTCTGCCGCCTGGCGGAGCCTCCTTTTCGAAGGCATTAACCCTCAATGGTGCCTTCCAGCTTTGCGGCCCGGTCTGCGGTGATCAAAGCGTCGATCACCTCGTCCAGATTTCCGTTCATGACATCCTCCAGGCGGTAAAGGGTCAGGCCGATCCGGTGGTCGGTAAGCCTGCCCTGGGGGAAATTATAGGTGCGGATTCGTTCGCTGCGGTCGCCGGTGCCTACCTGGGACTTCCGCTCCTGAGCCACCTCGTTCTGCTGCTTTTCCCGCTCCGCCTCCAGCAGACGGGATTTCAGTACCTTCATGGCCTTATCCTTGTTTTTATATTGGCTTCTTTCATCCTGGCACTCCACCACTAAGCCGGTGGGCAGATGGGTAATCCGGATGGCGGAATCTGTTTTATTAATGTGCTGGCCTCCCGCTCCGCCGGAACGAAAGGTATCGATTTTTAAGTCTGACGGGTTGATCTCTACCTCTACATCCTCTGCCTCCGGCAGTACGGCCACCGTCACGGTAGAGGTGTGAATCCGGCCCTGGGTCTCCGTTTCCGGCACCCGCTGGACACGGTGAACCCCGCTCTCATACTTCATCCGAGAGTAAGCCCCCTCGCCTGTGATCATGAAGCTGATCTCCTTATAGCCGCCCAGCTCCGTTTCATTGGCGTTGAGAATTTCCGTTTTCCACCGCTTGGTTTCCGCGTACATGCTGTACATCCGGAACAGGCTGGCGGAGAACAGCGCCGCCTCCTCGCCGCCGGCACCGCCGCGAATTTCAACAATAACGTTCCGGTCGTCGTTGGGATCCTTGGGAAGCAGAAGAATTTTCAGCTCCTCGGAAATTTTTTCCAGGGACTCCCTGGCTTCCTCCAGCTCCAGCTCCACCATTTCCCTAAAGTCCTTTTCTAAACCGCCCTCCGCAAGCAGCTGTTTTGCTTCCTCTTCGTTGTTTTTTGTTTTTATACTCTTTGTATTTTCTACTACAGGCTCCAGCCCCTTAACTTCCTTCATCAGCGCCGCATACGCTTCCGGGTCGGACACAACCGCAGGGTCGTAAAGCTTTTGATTGCATTCCTCATATTTTTTTTCAAAGACCTCTAAACGGTCAAACATAACGCCACCGCTTTCTCTAGGATAATAGCTCCGTTAAATCCGGATTTTATTTTTCATCTTGCTCCTGCCGGATAATCTTTTTGATGTTTTTTTCCGCCTTTACCCGGGGAACCATCACCTCATGGCCGCAGCCAGTACAGCGGATCTTAAAATCCATGCCGGAGCGCAGAACCAAAAATCTCCTGCTCCCGCAGGGATGGGGCTTTTTCATTTCCAAAATATCGCCTACCTGAACATCCATACGCCGCACCTCCATTTTTCCGAAAGGCTGTTTCATCACTTCTAAAGATTCCCAGTTTGTAACAATTTATTATAGCACTTCTCCCCGTCCCTATTCAATAAACATTTTGTATCTTTTTGCCGGTGCATGGACAAACGGCGGTAAATTGGTTTATAATAAAGCAAATGCCACTGCGAGAGGGAGGCTTTTTATGCAAAAACAAGTATTATCCCTGTTAAAGCAAACAGACGGTTATCTTTCCGGCGAGGAGATCAGCCGGCAGCTGGGAGTATCCCGGGCTGCAGTCTGGAAGGCGGTAAAGGCCTTGCGGGAAAAGGGCTACGGAATCGACTCCGTCACCAAACGGGGCTACTGCCTTTCCTCCCAGCCCGACCTTTTGGACGCCACGGCTATCCAGTCCGGACTTTCCACGCACTTTCTGGGCCGGAACATCGTCGTTCTGGAGGAAACCGACTCCACCAACGAGGAAGCCAAGCGCCAGGCGCGGCAGGAGCTCCCGACGGCACTCTTTGTTTAGCCGAACGTCAGACCGGTGGAAAAGGCCGTCTGGGGCGATCCTGGTCCTCGCCTCCTGGTGCTGGCGTGTGGATGTCCTTGCTGCTCCGTCCTCAGCTGGCCCCTCAGGAAGCCACTCTGCTCACTTTAATCGCCGGTTTATCTGTGTGCCGGGCGATCCGCCGTCTCACCGGCTGCGGCGCCATGATTAAGTGGCCTAACGATATCGTAATCGGCCGAAAGAAGGTATGCGGAATTTTGACCGAGCTGGCTGCTGATATGGAACAGATTCATTACGTAGTAGTTGGTATCGGCGTCAACGCCAATCTTTCTGAATTTGAAGGGGAGCTCAAAAAGAAGGCGACCTCCTTGCTGCTGGAAACCGGAGAGAAAATAGACCGGGCCGCTCTGATCCGGGCGGTGCTGGAAGAATTCGAGGCTTGCTATGACCGGTTTGTTACTGATTTGACCGCCGATTTTATCACGCCGTACGAGGAGCTGTGCGTTTCCCTCAACCGTCAGGTCAGCGTCATCCGCGGCGGGCGGGAAATCACCGGACAATCCATCGGGCTCAGCAAAGAAGGAGAATTGCTGATTCAAACTGACGGCGGCATTGTGGAGATTGGCTCCGGGGAAGTCACGGTACAGGGGATTTATTAACCTTAGTGACGCGGTTGATGTTTGACTTGGGTAGAAATTCAGCTGTAACCTAAAAAAGAAGGATAACGGCCTAGGCCGTTATCCTTCTTTTTTATCCTCCTGGTTTTTAAAAGCAAAAAACTTTTGGCCGGTATAATTCAACAAAGTAAAGATTACTTGGCCGACCAGCATGGCAATCTGGTCGGTGATCTTGGATTCCAGAGTCCAGCCCAAGGCGTTCAGAAGCCAGCTAGTCAGAGGCTGAGCGACATAATAGGCCAATACATAGCACACGGCGATTACCAGCGCAAAGCGTAAAGCGGTAATCCAAACCTTTTCTGTATTTTTGAAGGAATATTTTTTATTGAAATAAAAGCTGCTGATGCTGCAAATAGCGAAAGCTGTGGCAGAGGAACCCCAATAGCCGAAATGAGCCCAGTTAAACAAAGCGAATTGGAGGGCCAAGCTCAGCACTGTATTGCAGGCGCCAATGATTAAGAATAAAAGCAAGCTTTTATCAAAGAACTTTTTGATAAAACTTTTCATCTGGGAGTCCCCTTCCATTTTTTATTATTTGATCGTAAATCCGCCGATTTTCAGCGTCATGTTGGGGTTATAATAGGGATCATTTTCTAACAGGCCATCCCAGCGTGTTTCATCAGGGCAATTTCTCTCTGGAATCTCTCTTGTTTTTCCGGAGTATCCTCATAGCCTCTGCTTTTAGATTCATAATGATATAATTCAGCATAAGGCGTATATACAATTAGATAACCCTTTTCCCTTATTCTTAAGCAAAAGTCCACATCATTGAACGCTACTTGAAATTCTTCATCCAAGCCATCCACTTCATCAAATACGCTTTTTCTCACTAACAGACATGCTGCTGTGCAGGCGCTTAAATTCTGAACAAAAGATACCCGGCCAGCGTAGCCGGGATCCTCCCGGCTGATTCCTAGCTGTGCATGTCCGGCAATTCCTCCAAGGCCCAAAATAATGCCGCCATGCTGCAAGGTGCCGTCAGGATAGTAAAGCCTAGCCCCTACGGCCCCCACATCCTCGCGCTGGGCGAACATCAGCATTTCCTCGATCCAATTAGGCGTGATAACCTCTATATCATTATTTAACAAAAGAAGATATTTTCCAGAGCAAAAGCCGGCGCCATAGTTGTTGATAGCGGAATAATTAAACTTTCCTTTCCAGGTGACCACTTTAATTTTAGAATCCTTTTCCAGCTCCTGATAGTACTCAAAGGTTCTTAGTTCGGTACTGTTATTCTCTACGATGACGATCTCAAAATTTTTATAAGTGCTGTAATCCAAAATACTATCGATACATTTTTTCAAATCGTCAATATGGTCTTTATTCGGAATCAAAATGGAGATCAAGGGCGTCTCATCCAGCTCATAATTAATTTTGTAAGTGGAAGGCACTTTGGAGTCGGTGACCTCTCCTTTTAATCCTACACGCTCCATATGATCCTGCAAAGCTCTTTTCGCCGCCAGAATACAATAGCTTCACGCCTACGCCGCTGGCCACGGAGCCGGCATGAACACGCCAATAATACAGCACCCTGGGAATATGGACAATATGTTTTGCCTTTTCCGTCAGCCTTAAAATCATATCGTAATCCTGGCTGCCGTCATGTTCGGTGGAAAAACGTCCCGCCTGATCCATCAATTCTCTGCTGAAAGTGGACAAATGGCAGATATAGTTATTGCTTCTCAGGGTATCCGGGGCATAATCAGGCTTGAAATGAGCAAAGGTAGGATTCTCCAGCGTGCCCTCAAAGGAACACTCATCCGTATAGATAAAGTCCGCGTGCTGTTCCTCGATTACCTTCATCACCTGGAACAAGGCGGAAGGATGAAGCAAATCGTCATGATCAAACAGGCTGATATATTCACCCGCAGCCATCTCAATAGCCGCATTTGTATTGGCGGAAATCCCCAGGTTTTTGGATAATTTCTGATACTTCACTCTGGGATCCTTCTGGGCATACCCGCGGCATATCGTTTCTACGTAGCCGTGCTCCTGATCCGAGCCATCCGCCAGACACAGCTCCCATTTGGGATAGGTCTGGCCGATCACAGATTCGATCATCTCCTTTAAAAACTGCTCAGGGCAGTTATAAACCGGGACGATCACGCTGAAGGTTACCGGGTTTTGGAACTTCGTGTTTTCTTCAATTTTTCTCTGCTTCTCTGTCAAGGCGTTGCTCTTAACATAAAGCGCCGTCTCATTTAACCGGGAGGTCATTTTTCTGGCCCGACGGCAGGTTTCCCTTATTCCCACATCCTTAACGCTGGCCAGTCCTTTGTAAATCAGCCGGGTAACCTTAAATTTCTTCATTCCCCTTTTTAATAGATCCACCAAAAACCGGAGCGGCTTAGTCATTTTCCAGAAAACTGAGCCGTGGAACTCCTGCAGGGCGCGGTTCGCTAAATCAAGCTCCTGCCTCGCTTTCATTAGTTTTTTTACGTTTTCTTTACTTTTACGCTCCAGCTGGCTGATTTCCGACTCTTTTTCCCTTTGATATCTTTCAAAAATATCCCTTAAGGTATCCATTTGACCCTGGCAGCCCGTCAGCTGCTGAGCCAGCTTCTCCATCCGCTCGGCCAGCTCCGCCTCATCATCCACTTTTATTCGGAGAAGCCGTTCATAATCCTCCGCCAGCGCGATGGGAGACCGCTTCTCTTGTCTTACAAAGCATACGGCGTGTCTTGTCAGGTAGCTTAAATCACTGGAAAATCGCGGTAAAAGCCTCTTTGGGCAAATTTTTTCGTCCAGTATTCTATCTTCTGGACATTGACATGGGTCGGTTCGTCATAATCGTCGTCTGTGGAAGAAAACACCACCTGGTCGCCCCAACTGCATAAATGGTCGAAGAACAGGTCGCTGTCCTCCTCATATAGATGCTCCGCCACCTCAATGGCCGTCACCAAATCAAAATGCCGGGGAAAGTCTCCGGAAGCTCCTCCAGGGCGGAGGCCGCCTTACAGAACGGCTTTAAATCCTCTCTCACCTTGGAAATTGCGTACTCGGAAACATCGACGCCGTAAGCCTCCACACCTAAATCACGCAGCGCCTCAACAAATATCCCATGGCGCATCCTACGTCTAAAACGCTTTCCGGCTTTCTGTCCTCATAGATTCGTCCGGCGATATTTTTTAAAAAATCCTTTGTATATTTGGAATCCTCATAACCCTCATGACCGTTTCCAACGCTGTATTGGTCATAATAATTCTGAGTGTAAATATCCTCGTAGCGCTTGCTCATAACATGCCTCCCCAAATGAAGTTAAATTGCTTTATATGCGTCGCACACCGTCTTGGTGTCTCCCAGCATTTTCATATTTCCATGCTCCAGCCAAAGCACGTGCTTGCACAGCCGCTCAATCTGCTCAATGGTATGAGACACAATAATAACCGTAGTTCCCCGGTCCATCATTTCCCGAATCCTTTTTTCACATTTCTGCTGGAACAAAAAGTCTCCTACCGCTAAAATTTCATCCACGATCAAAATATCGGGCTTAGTAATGGTCGCGATGGCAAACGCCAGCCTTGCTACCATTCCGGAAGAATAATTTTTCACCGCCACATCCACAAAGGGCTGCAGCTCAGAAAACTCCAAAATTTCGTCGAACTTTTCCTCCATCATCTGCTTGGAATAACCTAAAACAGAACCATTCAGGAAAATATTTTCCCTGGCGGTAAGATCCATGTCAAAGCCGGCGCCCAGTTCAATCATCGGGGAGATGGTGCCGACGGTTTTCACCGTGCCCTTCGTAGGCTTGAGAATCCCCGAAATCACCTTCAGCAAGGTGCTTTTCCCTGAGCCGTTTAAGCCGACAATGCCGAAGACATCTCCCTGCTCGATCGTAACGGAAACATCCTTCAGCGCCAAAAACTGCTCAAAGTGAAGCTCCCGCTTTACCAGCTTGATGAAATACTCCTTGATGCTGTCCACTTTTTCCTTGGACATATTAAATTCCATGGTTACGTTTTTTACCTCAACAGCGTTGGCCAAGACGCTCCCCCCTTAAATGAACAGAATAAACCGGTCCTGCTTTTTCTTAAACACCCATAATCCAGCACAAGGAACAGCAGAGAGATTCCCATACACAGCAGATTGGTTTTCAGGCCCGGAACCGTACCGTTGGTCACCACATCACGGAAATAGGTCACAAAGTAATACATGGGATTCAGCCGGATGATATTCATCGCCCAAGTACCCTCTACAACATTCATAGGATAAATAATGGGAGTCAGATACATCCAGGCCATGGTCCAAACCGAATACAGATGTCCCACATCCCGGAAATAAACGTTGACCGCCGCTAAAATCAGACCTAATCCCAGGCTGAATACCAGGGTATAAAGCATGGGAATAAAAAACAGCACGATCGTCCAGCTGATATTCAGATCAGCGGCAGAGCCAATAATTCCCAGCTTCGTCACGCCCATCATAATCACCAGGGCGATCATGGAAAAAAGCATGTTGACAAAGGCGAACATCACCTTTTCCAAAGGGAAAATATACTTAGGGATATACACCTTTTTAATCAGGGGCGCGTTCCCCACAATAGAAACCATGGCAGAGGATGTGGCCTCGTTCATAAAGTTAAAAATCAGGGAACCGGTAAGATAATAAATAGCAAAATTAGGAACGTCAAATCTAAAAAAGTTTTGAAAAACGATAGAAATTACAATGGACATCAGCAGGGGGTTCAGGACGCTCCACAAAAGCCCCAGGGTTGACCGTCGGTATTTTACTTTCAAATCCCTGCTGATCAGGTTATGCAAAAGGTATTTATACTTTAAAAAAGTGGCCAAATATGCTTTCAAAGCAGCTCCCTACCTTTATAGCGCAGCGGCTGCGGCCGATCTTCTACTGGCCGCAGCCGCTGAAAAATTTTAATGCTGTCTGTTATTGCGCCCGCTGTTCGCTGCGCTTTCTTCAAAAGGCTAATGGAATTGTCAGCCTCCATCGTAAAGGGGCTTTCAAAATCCTTCAGCGGCTGGTGATGCTGATCCTTCTCGCTCAGAAGCAGCTCCGCGTTTTCCGGCACCGGCCAGTCGATTCCAATTTCCGGGTCGTTCCACATCAGGCCGCCCTCGTCGCTGGGATCGTAAAACCGGGTGCATTTATAAACAAACTCCGCCGTTTCAGACATCACAACAAATCCGTGGGCAAAGCCCTCCGGCACGTAAAACTGTTTCTTGTTTTCAGCAGAAAGCAGCACGCCGTACCACTTTCCATAGGTATCGCTGCCCTTCCGCAAATCCACGGCGACGTCGTAAACCTCGCCGCTGACCACCCGCACCAGCTTGCCCTGAGGGTTTTTCTTTTGAAAATGAAGGCCTCTGAGCACACCCTTTTTAGACTTGCTCTGGTTGTCCTGGACAAACACCATATCCAGGCCGGCGGCTTTAAAATCGTTATAATTATAGGTCTCCATGAAATAGCCTCTGTTGTCGCCGAACACCTTAGGCTCTACCACGACAAGGCCTTCGATCCCGGTTTTCGTAAATTGAAATTGTCCCATAGCAATCGTTCCTCGTATCCTAAATATTTGCAGACATTTTAAGTGAGTCTGCTTAGTTCACTGGATTAGCTGTCAGCAGGCTTAAGGGTTTGCCTTCGGCACGGCAGCCGCAGACTGCAGAAGCAAAGGCTTTCATTCCCTGCTAAGCCGCGAAGCCGCTTTCTTAAACATGCAAAGCAGAGGTCGCCGCCAAAGAAAACACCTTTTGCCGCAAGCCTCTGCTGGTTGATTTGTTACCGGTTGCTGTACATCCTCTGATAGTACTCCTGATAGGCGCCGCTGGTGACGTTTTCCATCCATTCTTTGTGATTCAGGTACCACTGGATGGTCTTTTTGATGCCCACCTCAAAGGTGGTCTCAGGATACCAGCCCAGATCCCTCTTGATCTTTTCCGGATCAATTCCGTACCGCCGGTCGTGGCCCTTCCGGTCGGCCACATGCTTCATCATGTGCTCCCCTACCGCCGGGTCCACATTTTCTTTTACATATTCTAAAATTGTCTTGACAATCACAATATTCGGCCGCTCGTTATGGCCTCCTACGTTATAGACCTCTCCCAGCTTTCCGCCGCGCACCACCATATCGATGGCCTTGCAGTGGTCTTCCACATACAGCCAGTCACGGATCTGCATCCCGTCTCCGTAGATCGGAAGCTCCTTATGCTGGAGGGTGTTGTTGATCATCAGGGGGATCAGCTTCTCTGGGACTGATACGGGCCGTAGTTATTGGAGCACCGGGTGATGTTCACCGGCAGCTTATAGGTATCGGAATAAGCCTTGACGAACAGGTCCGCGGAGGCCTTGCTGGAGGAATAAGGGCTGTGGGGATCCAGGGGAGTGGTTTCCATAAAGAAGCCCTCCGCACCCAGGGAGCCGTACACCTCGTCCGTGGAAACCTGCATGAACTTTACGCCATCCTTGTACTGGTCGTCGCCCACGGCCCAGGCGTTTTTCGCAATATTCAAAAGGTTGACGGTGCCCAAAACATTGGTCTGGACGAAAATCTCCGGATTGGTAATGGAACGGTCCACATGGCTTTCCGCGGCAAAGTTCACCACGTAATCAATGTCGTACTGGTCAAACAGGCTCTGGATCGCCTCTTTGTCACAGATATCCGCCTGAACAAAGACATAATTCGGGTTGCTTTCCACGCTCTTCAGGTTTTCCAGATTGCCGGCATAGGTCAGCTTGTCCACGTTGATGATCTTAACGTCGCTGTACTTGTTCAGCATATAGATCACGAAGTTAGAGCCGATAAAGCCGGCGCCGCCGGTGACTAAATAGGTTTTCATTCCGAATTCCTCATTTCTATCAATCTTATTTCTCGTCGATTTTCTCGATGTAGCACTTCAGGGCTTCCTGCCAGTCCCGCATCTCGTCTCCTACGGTTACCCGCAGCATACAATTATCCAAAACGGAATACGCGGGCCTTTTCGCCGGGGTGGGATACTCCTCTGTAGTGCAGGGGGTCACCGCGGCGCTGATGCCGCTGTATTCCATGATCTTCTTGGTAAACTCATACCAGCTGCACGCCGGACCGTTTCCGGTGCAGTGGTAAACGCCATACTCGCAGGTGGCCGCCAGCTTCAAAAGGTGATGGGCCAGGTCCGCCGCGTTCGTGGGAGTGCCCACCTGGTCGCTGACTACCTTCACCGCTCCGTTTTCCGTGCCTAGGCGGCGCATAGTTTTTACAAAGTTATTGCCCACATAGCCGTAAAGCCACGCGGTTCTGACGATAAAATACCTGGAGCAGAAATCACGGACATACTGTTCTCCCAAATACTTGGTTCTGCCGTAAACAGACTGGGGGCCGCACAGGTCCCACTCCACGTAAGGCTCTGTGCCGTCTCCCGGAAACACGTAGTCGGTAGACACGTGCACCAGCTTGGCGCCGGTTTCCTCGCAGGCCACAGCAAGATTTCTGGGGCCCAGGGCGTTGACCCGGAACGCCGCGTCCCGGTCGCTTTCACATCCGTTCACATTAGTATATGCGGCGCAGTTGATGACTACCTCCGGCCTCAAAGTCCTGGTGTAAGCCTGAACCGCTTCCAGATCGGTGATATCCAAATCCTCCACGTCGATGCAGGTAAGCTTACAGTCATGAAAGCACTGAGGAATTTCCCCCAGCTCGGACTTTTTTTCCGTGATGATTTTATAAAGCTCGTTGCCTAGCTGTCCCTTACAGCCGGTTACTAATACGTTCATGAACGCACCTTCTTATTTCTTAAGTTTTACCGTTTCCGCAATTTGATACAGGTATTGTCCGTATTCTGTCTTCTGGAACCGGTCCGCCTGCTTCAACAGCTGCGTTTATCGATAAAGCCGTTGCGGTAGGCGATTTCCTCCAGGCAGGCTACATAAAGCCCCTGACGGGTCTGCACCGCCTCGATGAAGTTGGCGGCGTCCAGCATGGCCCGGTGAGTGCCCGTATCCAGCCAGGCCATTCCTCTGCCGAACAGCTCCACCTTCAGTTTTCCCTGCTCCAGGTAAGCGTTATTCACCGAGGTGATCTCTAATTCTCCCCGAGCGGAGGCTTCACATTTTTGGCGATCTCCACCACGTTGTTGTCGTAAAAATACAGCCCGGGCACCGCGTAGTTGGATTTTGGGTTCTGGGGCTTTTCCTCAATGGAGAGCACGTTGCCGTCGCTGTCAAAGTCCACTACGCCGAAATCCTTGGGATTGCTCACGTGATAGCCGAAGATAGTAGCGCCGTCCTGATGGGATGCGGCCCTTTGCAGCCGCTCGGAAAAGCCGTAGCCATAGAAAATATTATCTCCCAGCACCAGGCACACATGGTCATTTCCGATGAATTTTTCTCCCAGGATAAAGGCCTCGGCCAGTCCTCTGGGGGCTTCCTGGACAGTATAGGTAATCTCCATGCCCAGCTGGCTGCCGTCACCCAGCAGTTCCTCAAAAACCTTCACATCCCGAGGCGTGGAAATAATCAGCACCTCCCGGATTTTCGCCAGCATCAGGGTGGAGAGAGGATAATAAATCATCGGTTTGTCGTAAACGGTAAGAATCTGCTTTGAGCACGCAATGGTAGACGGATACAGCCGGGTGCCGGCTCCGCCCGCAAGAATAATGCCTTTCATACGGGTACCTCCATAAAATTGATTTCTATTTCAAAGGGAAGCCTTCCCAGTAGGCAGGCAGCGGCAAATGACAGCCGCCGATTCCTGTTTATGAAAGCTTCATCGTTTCGCCGTCAGCAGAAGCTATCAGGCGGCCGCCGGATTTCTGCCGGCCCGCGGTGTGAACAGGAATCCGCGCGGGCAGGCTCGGCAAGCCATGGTTCCGGAAGATCGAGCCTGCGAAGCCCGCGCTTTTTTGACAGCGCTTATTTTTTCTGGATATTCCGAGGCTTTCGCAAGCAGAAAAGGCGGCTCCGCCGCCTATGGGCGAGGTTATTATACCATATTTCTTTACGCTTTGTTAAGAGTCGAAAAACCAAATTAACCCAGGTTTCCCTTTTGGTTCCTGTACAAATAGACAAAATCAGACGAACAAAAGCTGGCCTAAAATTCTGGCAAGGCCGTGTTTGAAAAGGTGATAGCGGAATAAAACAGCGATTCTCCTCAGCTTGCCGAAATAGGGAAGGTTCTGGTAAACCTGTAAAAGCTCCAGATCCTCCGGCTTCAGCAGGGCGTGATACCTTTCCTCAAACTCCCTGGCCTGGAGGTAGGTGTCGTTCAGCACCTTTCTGGCCTGCTCCCTTTCGGCAAGCCTCCTGGCGTTATAGCTCAGGCTTCTGGCGTTTTTCGCACCCACCTCATTGGCGCGGTGCTGGCGGTATAAAATCGTCGCCTGACGCACAAAGCCGATTTTTCCAAAGCAGGCGGCGATCAGCGCCATCCACCAGTCATGCATTACCGCGTGCTTCGGGGCCGGCCTACCATATCCACCAATGCTTTATTCACCATCATTGTGCATCCGGTCACATTATTCTGCACCAAAAGATTGTTCAGCCTATTCCCCTTCCGGTTCAGGTTCTGGCTTCGGAACATGGAGTCGGAAAGCACCTTTAAATTCTCATCCGCCACCGCCAGGTCCGTGTGAACCAGCAGCGGGGTATCCTGTCCGTTGGCCTGCTCCAGCTCCATCATTCTGCGGACGGTCATCTCGACCTTTCTCGGCTTCCATACGTCGTCGTGGTCGCAGAACATGCAATAGCTGTGCTCCACCAGGGGCAGCATACTGAAAAAGTTCTTTTGGGCCGACCCGCTGTTTTTCTCGTTCCGCAAAAGGGTGATTCTCTCCGGATAGCGCCTGACATAAGGCTCGATCAGCTCCACCGTCCGGTCCGTGGAGCAGTCGTCCTGTATAAAGAGTTTCCAGTTGGAATCGGTCTGATTCAAAATGGACTCTATTTGAGGGACCACATACTGTTCCCCATTATAGACGGTCATGAGTATATCGATCATAATCCCCAGATCATCCTCTTTTCAGCATTGATTTCAGACGGGTAAGGCCATATTTCAGCCAAATGCCGGCATACACCGCTCCGGTAACAAATACATTATATTTTTTCTTAAAATGCTTGCGGTAAAACAGCGCCATAGCGTAATGAAACTGGTAAATAATTTCCTTGGACTGGGCGGAAAGGCCGCTTTGTCCCCGCAGGTGGGTCATGGAGCCCCGGCGAAATACACCACCCGGTAGCCCGCTTCCTTAATCCGGTAGCAAAGGTCTAAATCCTCTCCGTACATGAAATAATCCTCGTCAAAGCCGCCCACCTTCTGAAATACTTCCTTGGGCATCATCAGAAACGAGCCGGATACCGCGTCCACCTCGGCGGTCTGATCCTCCCGGATAAAGGTTTGCCGGTAAGCGCCGTACCTCCGGCTCTCCGGATGCCTTTTATCCAGCCCCAGAAAATAATAGAGCGAGGCGCTGGGCGTTGGAAACCCCCGCTTGCAGCCGTGATCCAGGGTGCCGTCATCCTTCAGCGTGCGGATGCCCAGCCCGCCGATCCGCTCCTCACTGCGCAGATAGGCAAGGCTTCTGTCCAGACAGCCTCGTGCAGAATGGTGTCGGAATTCAAAAACAGAAGGATTGATCCCTCCGCCTTTTCAGCGCCCAAATTGCAGGCGCTGCCGAAGCCTTTGTTTTCAATGCCGTAAAAAACCTTTACCGGAGCCGGAAGCGCCTCAGGCCGGTATTCCTTGTCCCGTTCGGAGGAATTATCTATTACCAGAATTTCATAGGAAACCTGATGAGTGGTTTTCAAAATAGATTCCACCGCCTGGGCGGTCAGCTCAGGCGTGTTGTAATTGATCATAATAATCGAAAGCTCCATCATTACCCTCTAATCTCTATTTTTCTGAGCCTCATCCAAGGGAGTGATCTCGCCGTCGGCAAGCCCTTCGGTACTTTCTGGAATAAAAAGGATCTTGATGGTCATTAAGATCAGCTTCAAGTCCAGCAGGAGAGAATAATTTTCAATATATATCAAATCCAGCTTCAGCTTATCATAAGGAAGTGTATTGTATTTTCCCAAAATCTGAGCGTATCCGGTGAGGCCGGCCTTCACCTTCAGCCGGTAGTCAAACTCCGGCATATCCTTTTTGTATTCCTCCGCGATTTCAGGCCGTTCCGGCCGCGGGCCGACAATCGACATATCCCCTTTCAGGATATTCAGTATCTGGGGCAGCTCGTCGAACCGAATCTTCCGGATGATCCTGCCCACCGGGGTAATCCGGTCGTCATGCTGGGTAGCGAGCCTGGCCACGCCATCCTTTTCCGCGTCTACCACCATGCTTCGGAATTTATAGACATTGAATTCCTTTCCTCCAATGGTCAGCCGCTTCTGCTTAAACAGCACCGGCCCTCCATCGTAAAGCTTGATGGCGGCGGCGGTAATGAGCATAAAAGGGCTTGCGACAATAAAAGCCAAAACGCCGCAGATGAGATCCAGCGCCCGCTTGGCCACCTGCTGGTCCAGAGACAGGCCGGAGTTACGGCATAAAAACAGGGGGGTGTCAAACAAATGGATTTCCTCCGACCCGCCGATGATAATATCGGAAAGCTTAGGGGTGATATAAACCCGAATAGATTTTCCGTAGCAGTATTTCAATATTTGATTCCGCAGGCTTCCCTTTACATCGCAGATAACGATGGCCGGAAACTTGTCCACCTGCTTAATAACCTCGTCATAGCCCAGCTCCGCGTTTACCGCGGCGCAGATCAGATACTTGTCCGACCGCTTGCTCATCTTCAGCGCCAGACGGGTAGCGGAATGGCTGCCGTAAACCAAAAGCATCTTCCTGGCGGGAAATACATGGAAATATACCCAGTTCGCCCCGCAGGCCCACAGAACCACCAGGCAGATCTGAGCTACGGTCATGACGATCACCGGGATGGGCCATAGGAGATGGCGGGCAATCAAGCTGATCTGAGCATAGGTGACCGCGTTAGTGAATAACAGCGCCAGGGTCTGTGAATAGATAATATCGGAGATCCTGGCGTTTCCCACCTTAAGGCCTCCGTAAATTTTGGAAAACAAAAAGTAAATCACCAAATAAACGCCAACTACCAGCCAGTTTCCCCTGCGGTAAAAGGGCAGCAAGATAGCGTCGCTGTAGAACTGGTACCATACGTAGCCAAAAATGGCGGTATTCGCTCCCAGAATCACAATTCCGATGAGGAACATGACCACGCGCTTGTATTTTGAGACCTTATCCTGTGTCATTGGCTGTACCTGCCTTTGTTGTTTTCAACCCGGCCCAATGGCCTTTCACACTATAAAAATGGTCGTAATTATTTTAATTTTAGCATCCAACAGCCTAAAATGCAAGTTTTGCACTTTTTTAGGCTTATGCGCCTGCTTCCGGTAAACAAAAACCCGGAATTCCACCTGGGTTTTTAATGTCTCTAACCGCTCCGCCCTCTCCTGATCCTGGCGGGAGGTTTTATAGTAATAGGGCGTCATCTGAAATAAATTCTGAATATCCTCGTTATTATCTAGTAATAACCAATCCTTGACAGGGTAATCCTCCAGAAGGGAAAAGCCCGGTAACTCCGGCTCCTTCAGTTCATTTTCATAGGGTTCCCGGTAAACAGCCTGCTTCAGCTGCCATAGATGCCTTCGGTCAGGCACACCCAGAAGAAATACGCCGCCAGGCTTCAGCACCCGCAGGATTTCACCGGCGCATAAGGGAGCGAACAGGTTCATCGCCAAATCGCAGGAGGCCTCCAGCACCGGCAAGTGAAACACGCTGCCACGGCGAACTGGATCCCCTTATGGGCTTGGCAGCTTGATCAGCCGCGATTTTAGAGATATCGACCCCCGCAGCCATCGGAGCTTTCCCCCGCTCCTTCAGAGCCTGAGCCAGCCCGCCGGTATAGTAGCCCTCTCCGCATCCGGCGTCCAGCACCACAGGCCTCTCCATCGGAAGGCGCTCAAGAGCCTTCTGGCACACCGCTCTCCGGAAGGGCTCATAATATCCCTTTTCCAAAAACAAACGCCTGGCTCTCACCATCCGTTTATCGTCGCCGGGCTGAAGAGAATGCTTGCCGTTAGCCAGCAGAAGGTTCACATAGCCGCTTCTCGCGAGGTCATACCGGTGCCCTTCAGAACATTGGCATCCGTTTCCCTCCTTTTTCAGAGGCAGTCCGCATTTAGGACAGCACAGTGGAAACATGAAAACGCCGCCTTTCTTTATTATCCCGTTGCCCGTCTTTTCCGGCCAATTCCTTTTTCCAGCCGGCTTTAACCGCCTGCTTCTTACTGGTCAATTATAATCTATTTTGGGGATAAGAAAAAGCATATCCCGATTTATTCAGAAAAGTTTTACGGTTTTTTTACAATGCTTCGTTCGATTTTATTGCAATTGACAAATAATATTTGATTCTTTTTCAGATTTATTGTATCATAATACTATAAAATCACCAGAGATTGGAGGTTTCTGAGGATGCTGGATAAAATCAACTTAAAAAAGATCATGCTCAAGGAGGAATATAAACAGGAGGTTCCTCCCCTTAAGCAAAAAATGGGGGAGCTTCAACAGAGGTTCAAACAGGCGAAGGTTCCCGTGATCGTCCTGTTTGAGGGCTGGGGCGCATCCGGCAAGGGAAGCCTGATGTCCAACGTGATTCTGACCATGGATCCCAGAGGCTTCCACGTGGAATCCACCACGCCTCCCACTCTGGAGGAACGGCGGCATCCCTATCTATGGCGTTTTTGGAAAAAGCTGCCTGCCCGGGGCACCATGGCGTATTCGACCGGGGCTGGTATCAGGAGCTGGCCTTCCCGTCCCACGCCCTTCATTTGGAGCAAAAAGAGCTGCGGGAGCGCTTGGAAAGCGTCAAGATTTTTGAGCGCCAGCTTCACGACGACGGCTATCTGATTTTGAAATTCTTTCTGCACATCGGCCAAAGGGAGCAGAAAAAGCGGTTTGACAAGCTGCTCTCCTCTAAGGATACCGCCTGGCGGGTCAGCCTGAACGATCTGGAGCAGAACCGCCGCTACGACGAGTATTATCAGATCATCGATGGCATCCTGGAGGAGACCAACACTGATTACGCGCCTGGCATGTAATTGGCAGCGAGGATAAATACAGCGCCCTGGCGGAAATTTACCATATCTTAGTGGACGGAATCGGCGCGGCGGTGGAGGCCTCCCGGGAAGGAAAGAGGTCTGCCCCTAAGAAGGCGGTTCCTATTGTAGTTTCCGACCATTTCAAGCTGGTTAAGGAGCCGAAGCTTTCCGAGGTAAACCTCACTAAGGCTTTGAACGAGGAGGAATACCGGGAGCTTTTAAAGAAGGAACAATCCACCTTAAAAAAGCTGCACAATAAGATTTACCGGAAAAAGATCCCTGTGGTCATCGCCTATGAGGCTGGGACGCCGCCGGAAAGGGCGGCAATATCCGCCGGGTCGCTGAGGCCCTGGACCCAAGAGGCTACGAGGTGGTGCCCATCGCGGCCCCCACCGCCGACGAGCTGGCCCACCAGCATTTGTGGCGGTTCTGGACTAAGCTGCCCAAGGATGGGCATATCACCATCTTCGACCGCACCTGGTATGGGAGGCTTATGGTAGAGCGCATCGAGGGCTTCGCCTCCGAGGAGCAATGGAAGCGGGCCTATCAGGAGATCAATGAGTTCGAGGAGGAGCTGGAACGCTGGGGCGCGGTAATCATCAAATTCTGGCTTCATTTCAGCAAGGAAGAGCAGCTGAAACGGTTTGAGCTTCGCCAAAACACGCCGGAAAAGCAATGGAAAATCACCGACGAGGATTGGCGCAACCGGGAAAAATGGGATCAGTACGTGACGGCGGTGGACGAGATGATCGCCTATACCTCTACAGATTTCGCCCCTTGGCACATCATCGAATCTGAGGACAAAAAATTCGCGCGCATCAAGGCTCTGCGGACGATCATCAATTCTATTGAAGGCAAGCTGTAAGACAAGAAAAGGCCGGGCTTCCGGCCTTTTCTTGTCCGCTCTGGTCTTGCGTTTCCAAAGAATTTGTCATAGAATAAGCAAGGGAAGCCTTACTGTGAAATCTATCAGTCCTTCTTCCCGCCCCGGGGCTCCGGTCTAGCCCTGTCAAGGTAAATCCGTGTGCTGATGATCCCTTAAGCTGGAAATAGGCCCTGCCCCGTTCGCAAACGCTTTCGGCATTTTTTAGGCCGCGCCGCTGTTGCCCGCGCTCTGAACCCTGATACACGGGCGGCTAAAAGGCTGGAAAAATCTATCGCTTCAATGATTGGGAGGAACTGCTCATGCTGGTACTCGCTCACCGGGGGGCCTCCGCTTACGCCCCAGAAAATACGGAACCCGCCTTCCGCAAAGCTATTGAACTGGGAGCCGACGGCGTGGAATTGGATGTCCATCTCTGCAAGGACGGGCACATGGTGGTAAACCATAATTTCGACGTAGATCATAACAGCGACGGCCTGGGGCTGATCGAGGAATACACCTTAAGGGAGCTGAAGCAGCTGGACTTCGGCCTTTGGAAAGGCGTAGAATTCAAAGGCACGTCTATCCTCACTTTGGAGGAAGCCCTGGAGATCGTTAAGAATATGAAGCTCATCAATATTGAGATAAAAAGCGCTCAAACTCCTTATCCGGGCCTGACGGAAAAGGTTTGCGGGCTGGTTCGAAAAATGGCGCTGACTCAAAAAGTTATTCTTTCCAGCTTCAACACCGCGTTGCCCTGGAATGTCATAATTCTGCCTTCCAGCCGGACTTCTGTACGACAAGCCTATTTTCAACCCCGCCCGGTATGCCCATCGGCAAGGAGCCCAGGCGATCCATCCCCACAGCGCCCTTCTCTCCAAAAATCAGGTCCGCATCGCCAAGGAATTGGAATCCAGGTTAATGTTTGGACGGTGGATAAGCCTAAACGGGCTTTAACCCTCCAGGGCTGGGGCTGCGACGCGGTGATTACCAACACCCCTGATGTGATTTTAAAGGCTTTGGGGCGGTAATCCCTCTCATTGGGAGCTCCCCTGGCCCCAGGAAGGAATTGCCCCGATTGAAAGCGCCCTGTTTTCCACGGCAATCGTCGCTCTAATCCGCCTTAAAGACATCTATGGCTTTTTACGCGTCGCAACGTCGTTCGCTCTTTCTAAATTTTGCTCCACCCCCTGTTGCTGTTTCAAATTTTATCAGGCGCACATCCGCTCAGCCTAAACAGATTGCCCGCGGTGCCGTCCTGTGGAGTAAACAGCGGTGCAGGCGGCCCATTTCTCCGGTTGCCCCGCGGCGCTATATCCTAGAGGCTTGTTCAGCCTTTAGCCAGCTTCCTTATCTGTGATGCTTCCTCCTAACGGAGATACAAAAAAGAGATCAGACCTGTTAGTCTGATCTCTTTTTGATTCAGCTTATTGATGCTGGGTGGGGTTCTGAGGATTCTGAGGCTGCACCGGGGCTTGGGGAGGCCTGAGGAGCCTGCGGCTGTACCGGAACCTGAGGGGCCTGGGGAGCCTGAGGCTGGGCATAGTTGGCGGGAGCGGCCTGCGTATAGACCTTCTTCTCGATGATGCCGTAAGCTCTGTTAGCAGCTTGCTCAGCAAGGGCATATTGGCTTCCTGTCCCTTTACCACCTTGACCATAGCGATAATGACGAACACCAGCACAACAATGGAAACAATGGTGGAAATTACGTTGAACACCACACCGATAGCGGTACCGACAATCGGAACATTGCCGAAAATGTTCAGCAGGTCCAGCACCGCATTGATGACGGATACAATAATGGTTAAAAAGAACGCCTGAATAACCTGACGGGTGAGCCATTCATTTTTCTCCGCCACAATGACAAAGCCCAAGAGGAGGCCTCCCAATAAAACCTGGCCTAAAAATGCCAGAATGAAGCTACCAGCGCGTAAAACCACAGACAAACTCCATACTTTCCTTTCTGCATGTAAAACCACTCCTGCTATGTAAATTTTTTGATGCTATTCAAATAACATCTGCTAATACTTATAGTATGCGCCAAATAACCCTTCTTTGTCAAGATGGGTTTCTGTTAAATTTCCACATCAGTGGAAAAGAATTTCCTGAGCTAAAGCAAAAATTTCCCTCATCCAGTAGGTTGCAAGGGTATACCAGGGAGTTTGGGCCGAAACGGCGCCCGCCTCGATTCCCTGCTTTTGCGCGATCAGCCCTGCTCGATACTGATGAAAGCCGTCGGATACCAGGATCATATCCTTGGGAAGGCCCTCGCTATCCATGATTTCCTTGGAGTTTCTGATATTCTCCACCGTATCTCTGCTTTGAGCCTCCGGATAGATGCGGTTTTCGTCTATCCCGTGCTCTACCAGCCAGGCCTTCATGGCCTGGGCCTCGCTGACCAATTCCCCGTTGCCTTTTCCCCCAGATGGTATGCACACCGCCTCCGGATTTCGGTCCAAATATTCCTTAGCAGCCTCCAGCCGTTTCGTCAGCATTAGGCTTGGCTGGGTTCCTTTCACCTGGCAGCCAGAATAACCACAGTTCCGTTTTCTTTCGGAGGCCGGTGAATCGCGGCGGCCATCAGGCAGGACATCACCGCTCCAAACACAAGGAACGCGCCCAGCGCCAGGGAGGCAGCGGAAAGAAGCACCTTGCCGCCCGGATGCCCCCACAGGCTGGAGAGGCAGCCGGCCGCGCCAGGATATCCCGCCAGCCAAAGGGCAAAAGAACAAAGCAAAATTCCCGCCGCATTCCCGATATTCACGATGCCCCGGAACACTGGCAGCAGAAACCAAGCCAGCAGCAAGGCGATGACCAGCACGACGCAAAGCCTCCCGATTCCCATAAACGCTTTTTTCTCCTCGTTTCTCGGCATAACAGCTCCTTACCGCCGCAAGCCTTTTCCGGCTTCGCGGCGCGTCAATATTCGGACTTCTGCCAGGACTGCCGGGTTTCTTCTTCCAAAACCCGGTATTGAACGGTTTGACGGCCGCTTTTTCCATAATCTGTTATCCAATTCAAAAGTCCGGACCGCCTTTTATTTTATTTAATCTTGGACAGGCCAATAGGTTTCCCTTCTTTCGGTCCACAGCACTCCAGCGCTCTTGGAACAGGCGCCGCCTGGTGAAGAAAAGCCATCCGGGGAACACCGGATGGCTTTGAGCTTATTTCATTTTCGGTCTGGGAGTATAGGTGGTGTGGAGAATCTCGTGAGCCTTATGGCTTCCCGGCTCGCCCAGATACTCGGCGTAGCACTTCTTCACAACCGGATTGTCGTGAGACTTTCTCAGCGGCAGGTTCTTATCCTCCTCATAAAGCACCTTGGCACGCTCCTTGCGAATGTCCACAAAGTTTCTCACAGAAGATGGCTGAATAGGCATACCGCCTCCGTTGACGCATCCGCCCGGGCAGCACATAATCTCAATGAAGTGATAATCGGCCTCGCCGTTCTTCACCTTTTTCAAAATCTCGTTGGCGTTGCTCAGGCCGCTGGCTACCGCCACCTTCACATCCATGCCGGCCACGTTGTAGACAGCCTCTTTGATGCCGTCGGTTCCGCGGACTTCCTCGTAATCGATGGAATCCAGGGACTTGCCGGTGAGGGTATCGGCAGCGGTTCTCAGCGCCGCCTCCATAACGCCGCCGGTGGCGCCGAAGATCACCGCAGCGCCGGTGGACACATCCATGGTGGGATCGAATTTCTCATCCGGCAGCATGGTCAGGTCGATATTGGCCCGCTTGATCATCCGGGCCAGCTCACGGACGGTGAGCACCACGTCCACATCGGGAACGCCGGCCGCGTTTTCATCGTCACGGCTGATCTCGAATTTCTTCGCGGTGCAGGGCATAACGCTGACGGACACGATATCCTTCGGATCGATGTTGTGGGTCTCGGCGTACCAGGTCTTGATGAGAGCGCCCTGCATCTGCTGCGGGGATTTGCAGGAGGACAGGTTCGGCAGCAGCTCCGGATAATAGAACTCGCAGAACTTGATCCATCCGGGAGAGCAGGAGGTGATCAGAGGCAGTACTCCGCCGTTCTGCACTCTGTCGATAAACTCATGGGCTTCCTCCATAATGGTCATGTCGCGCCGAAATCAGTGTCGAATACCTTATCAAAGCCCAGGCGGCGCAGAGCGGCAACCATTTTGCCCTCTACGTTGGTGCCGATGGGCATACCGAATTCCTCGCCCAAAGCGGCACGGACAGACGGAGCGGTCTGAACCACAACATGCTTCTTGGGATCGGCGATAGCGGCGACCACCTCGTCGATCTGATCCTTTTCACGCAAAGCGCCCGTGGGGCAGTTTACGATGCACTGGCCGCAGGATACGCAGGCCACGTCGCCCAGATCCTTTTCAAAGGCGCAGCCGATATGGGTATCGAAGCCGCGGCCGTTGGGGCCGATCACGCCCACGAACTGATCCTCGCAGGCGGCCACGCAGCGGCGGCAGAGGATACACTTATTATTGTCGCGAACCATATGCAGGGTGGTCTCGTCCAGCGGAGACTGGGGATTCTCGCCCTCAAAGGCGTCGACGTCCTCCACGCCGTAGTCACGGCACAGCTTCTGCAGCTCGCAGTTTTCGCTTCTCACACAGGAGAGGCACTTCTTATCATGGGTGGAGAGCATCAGCTCCAGGGTCATCTTTCTGGCCTTCATGACTCTGGGGGAATTGGTGTAGATCTCCATGCCCTCGTTAACCGGATAAACGCAGGCGGTAACCAGGGTCTTTGCCCGGACAACCTCGACCACACAGATACGGCAGGCGCCGATCTCGTTTAAGTCCTTCATCCAGCACAGGGTCGGAATATTGATTCCGGCGTATCTGGCAGCCTCTAAAATTGTAGATCCAGCAGGTACAGACAGGGGCATACCATTGATTTTAATATTTACCATTTCCATTTTGGCACACTCCTTCCTTATAACTTAATGATAGCGTCAAATTTGCACTTCTCAATGCAGGCGCCGCACTTGATGCACTTATTCACATCAATGGTGTGGGGCTGCTTCACCGTACCGGAGATCGCGCCCACCGGGCAGACTCTGGCGCAGGCGGTGCATCCGCGGCACTTGTCGGCCACGATCTCATAATGGAGCAGGGCCTTGCAGACGCCGGCCGGCAGCGGTGCTCTTTGACATGGGCTTCATATTCGTCACGGAAGTAGCGCAGGGTGGACAGCACTGGGTTGGGCGCGGTCTGTCCCAAGCCGCACAGGGCGTTATCCTTAATATAGTAGCACAGCTCTTCCATCTTATCGATATCTTCCATGGTGCCGGTGCCGGAGGTGATCTTATTCAGCATTTCCAGCAGGCGCTTGGTGCCCACGCGGCAGGGAGTACACTTACCGCAGGATTCGTCAACAGTGAACTCCAGGAAGAACTTGGCGATATCCACCATACAGGTGGTCTCGTCCATAACGATCAATCCGCCGGACCCCATCATGGAGCCGATGGCGATCAGGTTGTCGTAGTCGATGGGGGTATCGATCAGGGAAGCCGGGATGCATCCGCCGGAGGGTCCGCCGGTCTGGGCGGCCTTGAACTTCTTGCCGTCCGGCACGCCGCCGCCGATTTCCTCAACGATCTCACGCAGGGTAGTGCCCATGGGGATTTCCACCAGGCCGGTATGCTTGATCTTGCCGCCCAGGGCGAACACCTTAGTTCCCTTGCTCTTCTCGGTGCCCACAGAGTTGAACCACTCGGCGCCGTGGAGAATGATCTGGGCGATATTGGCGTAGGTTTCTACGTTATTCAGGATGCTGGGCTTGCCGAACAGGCCCTTCACCGCCGGATAAGGCGGGCGGGGACGGGGCTCACCGCGCTTGCCTCGATAGAGGTCATCAGAGCGGTTTCCTCGCCGCACACGAAAGCGCCGGCGCCCAGACGAAGCTGGATATCAAAATCAAAGCCGGAATCAAAGATATTCTTGCCCAGCAGGCCGTATTCACGGGCCTGGCCAATAGCGATCTCCAAACGCTTTACAGCGATGGGATACTCGGCGCGAACGTAAATGTAGCCCTTGGTGGCGCCGATGGCATAGCCGGCGATAGCCATAGCCTCCAGCACGCAGTGGGGATCGCCCTCCAGAACGGAACGGTCCATGAACGCGCCCGGATCACCTTCGTCGGCGTTGCAGCACACATATTTCTGGTCGGCCTTGTTGCCGGCGGCCAGGCTCCACTTCACACCGGTGGGGAAGCCGGCGCCTCCGCGGCCGCGGAGGCCGGAATCCTTGATCACCTGGATGACCTGCTCGG
>ENA-OQLB01000394-OQLB01000394.1-human-gut-metagenome-genome-assembly--contig:-NODE-394-length-25677-cov-1.546380_pt1 | contig 25677 bp, 40 predicted proteins | sample MGYA00242656_ERZ504813 | MGnify/ENA primary metagenome ERZ504813 (study PRJEB26092, sample SAMD00036388) | human gut metagenome | host: Homo sapiens | study: EMG produced TPA metagenomics assembly of... | reverse complement strand
TTTTCGTTTACCTGGATAAATGAATTAAAACTGTACTCAGTCTTCGATACCTCCACCGGTAGATCCCGGAGAGGCACCAATAAACATCAGGATACACAGTACAAACAGGCCGGCATCCGTAAACTGCCCAATCGGATAGGTGGAAAATCCGGCGGTTCTCGCCGAAACGCTCTGGAAGAACGCCCCCAGCCATGTTACATTCTCTGTCAGTTTAAGTGTCAGTGTTCCGACAACAAGCAAAACCAAACTGGTAACGATCACCACCTTGGAGTGCAGAGTAAGCTTCTTGAAACACTTTTGTTTTCCTATATCCAGAATAACAAGAAATCCCAATCCGCCAAAAATGATCAGTGTACATGTGGTCAGATTCAAAAGGACATCATCCTGATAAGGCGTCAGGTTTCTAAGTCCTCCCAAAATGTCAAACCCCGAGTTATTAAAGGCTGCAATAGAATGGAAAATACTAATTCCGATCGCATGCACGGTACTGTAATCCCGGCTGAAAACCAGAAAGCTTAAGAGCGCACCTCCCGCTTCAAAGCACAAGGTCATTAATAATACAGATTTTACTAATTTTACAATTCCCTTATAGCTTTCAATATTCAGCGCCTCTTTTACCATCATTCTGCTTTTAATTCCAACTCGTTTTCTTGCCACAAGCATCAGCCCACGCCCAGAGAAGTCACTCCCAGTCCGCCGACCTGTATCAAAGCTGCAACAACGCCCTGACCAAAGGCAGTAAAATGATCCGCCGTATCAATCGCGATCAGCCTGTCACGCACACTGCACTTGTAGAGGTAAACAGTGCATCGATCAGAGTGACCTCTGCACCATCCTTTACCGATATGGGAAGAAGCAGCACAAGCATCCCTAACAGAATCACTGCCGCAAATCCTGCCACGATCATTCTGCCGGGCGGCTGATTTCTCAAAAACATATTTATTTTCTTTCATTTTCTTTTTTTGCCTGTCTTTCTTTTCTGAATTTTTTCTCTATGCTCTTCCCACCATACCCACAGAGGACCGGCAATGCAAATGGACGAGTAGCATCCTGAAATGAGCCGGCTAAAAGAGGCAGTGAGAAGTTTGTGATAGATTCCATTCTGTAAACTACTGAGACAACAAAAATGATAAATGCACATAACACAACCGTAAACGCTGTATTGATCGAACGCTGCAAAGTTTCTGTCGTACCGATATCCACCAGTTCTGCCAGTGTACTTTTCTTTTTCATGTTGCTTCTGTGCTCACGGATCCTGTCATACAGAACAATCGTGTCGTTGATCGAATATCCGATGATCGTCAGCGTCACCGCTACAAACGCATCATTGACAGGAATTCTGAAGATTCCGAAAATAAAGAGCACGATCAGAATATCATGAACAAGCGCTATCACAGCTGTGACTCCGGATGCAAGACCTCCCAATGCCGCAAAGCGAAGCCGGATATATACCACAATGAAGAGGAATGAGAGAACAATCGCAATTGCCGAATTCTTCAATGCCTTTGCTCCGATATATGGTTCTACCGCTGATGTTTCCGAGGTCTCAAACTGATTCTTATTTTCCTGATTGATGGTATTTAGAATCTCTTTCTGCTGTTCGGGCGTCAACCCTTTTTTGCCTGAAAGTGTAATGACCAGACTCTTTTCTCCTGTGGCAGAGTTTTCAGAAGTCTGTACACTGACACTGCGATCCACAATATCTTCTACCTCTTTTTGAATCTGTCCTGTATCCGCCTTTCCGGTATATGTATATCTTAAGATTACTCCACCCGTAAACTGCGTATCCAGTTTCATTCCATTTACGCAACTCCATATCGTTCCTGTAAGGAGCAGTGCAACACTTGTCAGGAAGAAATATTTTTTTGCCTCTGCAATTTCAAAATCTTCTTATCTTTTTTCTTTTCTAAACCACTTTTCCTGATTGAACAGCTTATATCTGATCACTGAATTCAGCATATATCTGGACATCCAGACTCCTGCAAGCAGATTGATGATAACACCTGTCAACAGGGTATATCCAAAACTTAGCATTGTACCTGATCCGAAGATCATCAAAATCCCCGCTACTGCCGCAGTGGTGACATTTCCATCTAAAACAGATGAGAATGCACGCTTATATCCATTCTTAACTGCATTTCTGACGGAATTTCCTTTTTTCAATTCTTCACTGATTCTCTCACTGATAATAATATTCGCATCTACCGCCATACCGGCTGATAAGATCAAACCTGCAATTCCCGGCAGCGTGATCGTGTACTGCGGAACTGAAATAACAAGAATCTGAAGTGCAATCTGAAACGTCAGTGTCAGACAGCTGATCACTCCCGCAGCCGGTACCATATGATCATAAATAAACAGATCAGCGCCATTGCGATTTCCGCTGCCAGTGCCATTGCATTCAACGCTTTTCCGCCAAGTGTCGGCTGATCGTACTGTAGTTGGTCGTCTTCATGGAAAACGGAAGAGAGCCTGAATTAATCTTATCAGAAAGGCTCTGTGCCTCTTCTTTGGAAGACATTCCGGTAATCTCTGCTTTTCCTCCTGTTATCTTGGCATTGACTGTAGGATTGGAGATCAGGTCATCATCCATATAAATTCCCATTTGCTGTCCTACAAGCTTCTCTGTTGCATCTGCAAATTTCTTCGCACCTTCGCTGCTAAATTCCAGTTCTACGACATAGTTTTTCTGCTGGTCTACTGCAACCTGACTTCTGGAAACATCCGAACCTTTGATGTAAACTGTATTATCCGGTCCGCGAAATGTCAGCTCGGCCATCTCACCCAGTTCCTGGATCGCTGTTTCCGGATCAAAATTCTTTTCATCAGATTTCCATGGGAATCTGACAATCACATCTCCTGCTTTCTCATCCACCGTTACTTCACGATCTAATATATTCTGTGAATCCAGACGAGTTTCGATGACCTCTCTTGCCATCTCCAACTGTTCTGCTGTCAGCTTTTTCTTCAAACCTGACGGTTCAAAAACCGCCTCTACGCCTCCGCGGATATCAATCCCAAAACGCATGTCGCGAATTCCTTTAATATCCTCTCCGCATCCAAAAACTGCAATGCACACAAAAAAGACGATTACTGCAAGAGCAATCCATATATTAGTTAATTTTTATTTTTCCATTTTTCCCGTCTTTTCTTTCAATATTTCATATTTTTAGATTCCGAAAGCAAGATCTCGTTTTTTTCCATCCTCTCCAATAGGATATCGTATTCACACAGAAATCGCGTGAAAGGAAGATGTATAGAATTGAATGCACGAAAAAAAGACTCTACTTTAAGCATACCACAAAAGAGAATATCAGAAATAAAAGCAGTTCCATCGGCAATCTCTGCGTGCTCTTACGCTGTTCCGCACTCTGCGCAGAAATTGCTTCTCTTGGATTCTCCAAACGCAGATAATTATCATGAAGAACTTTCTTTTCTATGCCATCGGTATACTGTGCCGTCATCTGTATACTTGAGCTTTGTTCTTTCACAAATCTATCTGTATTTTCAAACTGAAAATCAGAAGGAAGCAAAATGCTGACAACCATGATCAAAACAGCTGCTAAAACAGATCTTACTCTATGATTCATTTTTCTTCCTCCTGATTCCTAAAAGTATATTGAGAGTAACACTAAATTCTTCATATGTCAATATATGATTTGCTTTTCAGATTTTACTCTGTCAAAGGCTCTGCCGACTTTAATCTGTTATCGTGATTTTCTCGATGACCGGTTGATTTTCAGCCTTGACTGTTCCATTATCATCTTCTACGGGAACATCCTTGCAAATCTGATCCACGATCTCCATGCCGCTTGTCACATGCCCAAACGCTGCATAATTCCCATCCAATAGTCACTGTCCTCCTGAACAATAAAAAACTGTGAACTTGCGCTGTCCGGATCCTGCGCTCTGGCCATAGAAATCGTTCCTCTTGTATGAGAGATTTCATTCTCTACTCCATTGCTGGAAAATTCTCCTTTGATCGTCTGATCCGCTCCTCCTGTTCCGTCGCCATTCGGATCACCTCCCTGAATACATAAACCCGTCCATGATCCTGTGAAATGTAAGATTGTCATAGAATCCGTCTTTTGCAAGATTCACAAAATTGGTTACAGTGATCGGTGCTGTATCCGCATCTAATTCCACTGTAATCGTTCCATAATCTTTGACCTGGATTTCTGCGTGGTGTGTTCCGCTTAAAAGTTCTTCAGAAGCTTCTGTTTTCTTCTGTTCTGATTTCTTTGGAGTCTCTTCCTGTTTCTGGCATCCCGTTACGACAAATAAAGCCAGAATGATTGCCGCCGCAATTCCTATTTTTCTTTTCATCCTTCCATAATCCTTTCAGACAAAAGAGGTTCCGCCCGGCATATACCGAACAGAACCCCCTTTTATATTACATATTTTATTCTCAACAGTGTGATAAAGAATTATGCATTCTTTTCTGCGATAGCAGCCTGTGCAGCAGCAAGGCGAGCGATCGGCACACGGAATGGTGAGCAGGATACATAATCAAGACCAAGTTTGTTGCAGAATTCAACAGAGCTTGGATCTCCACCGTGCTCTCCACAGATTCCTACGTGCAGGTTTGGATTTACCGGTTTTCCTAATGCGATTGCCATATCCATGAGTTTACCAACACCTGTCTGATCCAGTTTTGCAAATGGATCGTTTTCAAAGATCTTAGCATCATAGTAAGCATCCAGGAATTTTCCTGCATCATCACGAGAGAATCCGAATGTCATCTGTGTCAGGTCGTTTGTACCGAAGCAGAAGAAGTCAGCTTCTTTTGCGATCTCATCAGCTGTAAGAGCAGCTCTTGGGATCTCGATCATTGTACCAACTTCGTATTTCAGGTCACTTCCTGCAGCAGCGATCTCAGCGTCAGCTGTCTCAACTACGAATTTCTTCACGTATTTAAGCTCTTTGATCTCTCCAACCAATGGAATCATAATCTCTGGTTTTACTGTCCAGTCCGGATGCGCTTTCTGTACATTGATAGCTGCACGAATTACAGCTTTTGTCTGCATCTTAGCGATCTCCGGATATGTAACTGCCAGACGGCATCCACGGTGTCCCATCATTGTTGAACTCATGAAGTCCATCGATGATTGCTTTGATCTGCTCAACAGTTTTACCCTGAGCGTCAGCAAGTTTTTTGATGTCCTCTTCCTCTGTAGGAACGAACTCATGAAGCGGTGGATCAAGGAAACGGATAGTAACCGGATTTCCTTCCAGTGCCTCATACAGTGCTTCGAAGTCTCCCTGCTGTTCCGGAAGGATCTTCTCAAGTGCTGCTTCTCTTTCTTCTACAGTCTCAGAACAGATCATCTCACGGAATGCATCGATTCTGTTTCCTTCGAAGACATATGCTCTGTACGGCAAAGTCCGATACCTTCTGCTCCCAGTTCGCGAGCTTTCTTAGCATCTGCAGGTGTATCTGCATTTGTACGAACTTTCATTGTTCTGTATTTGTCAGCCCATCCCATGATTCTTCCGAATTCTCCAGCGATTGTAGCATCAACTGTAGGAATGATTCCGTCATAGATATTTCCTGTAGATCCGTCCAGAGAAATTGCATCTCCTTCGTGGTATTCTTTTCCGTTTAATGTGAATTTCTTGTTTGCTTCGTCCATCACGATGTCTCCACATCCAGATACACAGCATGTACCATTCCACGTGCAACAACGGCAGCGTGAGATGTCATACCACCACGAACTGTCAGGATACCCTGAGCAGATTTCATACCTGTGATGTCTTCCGGAGATGTCTCCAGACGAACAAGAATTACTTTTTCTCCTCTTGCAGCCCACTCTACAGCGTCATCTGCTGTAAATACAACTTTACCGCAAGCAGCTCCTGGAGATGCTCCGAGTGCTTTTGCCATTGGTGTTGCAGCTTTTAATGCAGCAGCATCAAACTGTGGGTGAAGCAGAGTGTCAAGGTTTCTTGGATCGATCATAGCAACAGCTTCTTCTTCTGTTCTCATTCCCTCATCAACAAGGTCACAAGCGATCTTTAAAGCAGCCTGTGCTGTTCTCTTACCATTACGTGTCTGAAGCATATACAGTTTACCATGTTCTACAGTAAACTCCATATCCTGCATATCTCTGTAGTGTTTCTCCAGAGTATTGCATACTTCTTTAAACTGAGCAAATGCTTCCGGGAATTTCTGTTCCATTTCGGAAATGTGCATTGGAGTACGAACTCCGGCAACAACGTCTTCTCCCTGTGCGTTTGTCAGGAACTCTCCAAAGAGTCCGTTCTCTCCTGTAGCAGGGTCTCTTGTAAATGCAACACCTGTTCCACAGTCATCTCCCATGTTACCGAATGCCATCATCTGTACGTTAACAGCTGTTCCCCATGAATATGGGATATCGTTGTCACGACGGTATACATTCGCTCTTGGGTTGTCCCATGAACGGAATACAGCTTTTACAGCTCCCATCAACTGCTCTTTTGCGTCTGAAGGGAAATCTGTACCGATTTTTTCTTTATATTCAGCTTTGAACTGTCCTGCTAAAGTCTTTAAGTCTTCTGCTGTCAGTTCAACGTCAAGGCTTACACCTTTTTCTTCTTTCATCTTGTCGATGAGCTCTTCGAAGTATTTTTTACCTACTTCCATAACTACGTCAGAATACATCTGAATGAATCTTCTGTAGCAGTCCCAAGCCAGCGTGCATTTCCAGATGCCTCTGCCAGAGTCTCAACAACTTCTTCGTTTAATCCAAGGTTGAGGATTGTATCCATCATACCAGCATAGAAGCTCTTGCTCCGGAACGTACGGAAACGAGCAGCGGATTTTCTTTATCTCCGAATTTCTTTCCTGTGATTTCTTCCAGTTTTACGATTGCATCCATGATCTGCGCCATAATCTCATCATTGATCTTTCTGCCATCTTCGTAATACTGTGTACAAGCTTCTGTTGTAACTGTGAATCCTGTGGTACCGGGAGTCCCAGACTTGTCATTTCTGCAAGGTTTGCGCCTTTTCCACCGAGAAGGTTTCTCATTGTTGCGTTACCTTCGGTGAACATATACACCCATTTTGTTGCCATTTTTCAACGACCTCCTATAATTTTTTTCAAATAAATTTGCACTAAGTCGCATATAATATTTTAATGGTTTTGCCGAAATACGTCAAGACTTTTGTACATAATTATGTACAATTTTTACATCTGTTTTTTAGTTACTTTTATCATTCCAGCTTTCATTTTTCAGCATTTACAAGGGTAAATATTGAAATTCCCACCTCATTTTTATACACTTTGCATAATACCAGTAAACTTCATTCATGCCACTCTATCAGGAACACATGTTTCTTTCGTGCCACTACAAAAGGGAGATGTCCCACACGAACATCTCCCTTTTTATATCTTATTTCATATCTTTTAAGAATGCACAGTATCCGCGGTAAGCTTCATATACATCTGCCTTGCTTGAAACTTCCCAAGGGGAGTGCATGCTCAGCACTGCAACACCGCCGTCGATCACTTCCATTCCGAAGTTTGCAAGAATATAAGCGATCGTTCCGCCGCCGCCGGCATCAATCTTGCCCATCTCTGTCAGCTGGAACGCAACCTTATTTTCATCAAATACATGTCTCAATTTTGCGATGTATTCTGCATTCGCATCATTGGAACCACCTTTTCCTCTGGCACCTGTGTGTTTGTTGAGCACCATACCTTTTCCAAAGAACGGATTGGATCTCTTGTCATAAACGTCTGCGTGCATCGGATCAAATGCAGCTCCTACGTCTGATGAGATCATTGTAGAATTTGCCATCGCACGGCGAAGTTTAATTCAGAAAACTCTCCGCACCTTGTCCAGAATCTCTGCAACTGCATTTTCAAAGAAGCGGGACTGCATTCCAAGTTGCTCCAACGCTTCCGATCTCTTCTTTATCCACCAGGATGCAGCAGGATGTTCTTTTCTTATTCTCTGTGTGCAGCATTGCCATCAGGGAAGTGAATGCGCAGACTCTGTCATCCTGACCGTATCCGATCACCATACTCTTATCCAGACCGCAGTCACGTGCTTTTCCTGCCGGAACAATCTCCAGCTCTGCAGACATGAGATCTTCTTTTTCCATACTATATGTCTCTTTTAACAATTTCAGAACATTCGCTGCAACTGCATCTTTTTCTTCGCCGCAAAGCGGAGCACTTCCAACCAGGATATCCAGAGCCTCTCCTTCGATCACTGTGGCTGCTGTTTTCTCCATCTGCTTAGATCCGAGATGTGGCAGAAGATCTGTAATTGCAAATACCGGATCTTCTTCTTTTCACCAATCACAACATTGACCTTTGTTCCATCTTTTTTCACTACAACTCCGTGAATTGCAAGCGGAAGTGTCACCCACTGATATTTTTTGATTCCGCCATAATAGTGTGTATCAAAGTATGCGAATCCACTTTCTTCATATAATGGATTCTGTTTGAGATCCAAACGAGGAGAGTCAACATGTGCTCCAAGAATGTTCATTCCTTTTTCCAGAGAATCCTCTCCAATCTGGAATAACACGATGGATTTCCCCATCCAATCCATATATACTTTATCTCCTGCCTGCAGTGTATCCTTCTTATTTAAGTCTACATACCTTCTTTTTCTGCAATGCGGATCACTTCTGTCACACATTCTCTCTCTGTTTTTCCTGCATCCAGAAATTTTTTGTAATCTGCTGTCAGAGTATCAAGCTCTGCAAGCTGTGCATCATCATATATCTGCCATAATGTTTTTTCCATAGCTGTTTTGATTCCTTTCTGTTGTCTTTTTCCCTAGTATACTATTTCCTGTTCCGAAATACAAGAGACTGCCTGCTTTATACATAATCAAAATCATCCGTCCCTCAAACCAGGATTTCCGTCCCTGATGAAGGATGATAGCCAGTACCGCCACGATCAGATATCCAATTGCAAACGGTGAAGCAGGATTGAATCCAAGTCCTGCACTGTGAATAAATCCAAAACACGCAAGCACATAGCCTACTACTGCCGTGATTGCCACTTTATGAAGCTGCTTGTCAATAATGAACACTGTCATTGTTCCTAACAGAATTCCAATGATGATCGCTCCTGATTTCACCGCAGGTACTCCGTTCCACATAACCCCCGCATCCTTGATCATCTGCGTTACTTCTGCATTGTATTCTGCCAGTCCTGACGGCATTACCTCTGTCATATACCTGCCAGTCCCACACTTCCTGTGATCTGTGTATACAGATAATCAGCAACCGGCGGAACCATCGCGATTCCAACTGCCGCATAATGCTTTTTGTCACAGTCTTTAAAAGCCTGTGCAACCATGACGATCCGCACACCATAAAAATGTCACTGCACATACTGCCGCGGAACCATGTTGCTTAAGAACGTAAACAGACCGAAGATTCCTGCCGCTCCCAGTACCAGACCTGACACCAGTGCATATCCAACACCTGCTTTGGCTTTTTTCAGGCCTGCATGTCCAAGCCATACTGTATTTGGCACGACACCTCCGCAAATTGCGGAAAGCATCGTACAGATTCCGTCCGCAAACTGTGTTTCTCTGACACTGTAATTATCTCCCGCTGCATTTGCCGCCTCTACATTGTCCATGGTCTCGATAAAATTGTAGATTTCCACCGGAATCACGATCGTCAGATAAGGAGCAACAACTGCCACACCATTGATCAGATGCTGGATTCCGTTAACAGGATTCGGAATATAGAAACCGATTCCGCTGAAATCTACGGTTGTTCTTCCCAGGCAGAATGCATAAATGATCCCACCTACAATCGCAACGACAAGCGGAGGAATCTGCTTTGGAAATAAATAGCCTCCAAAAATACCGACCATTGCCACAAACAAAATCGGAAGTCCGATCAGCGGATCGCCGAATACATCAAACACACCCTGTGTTGCCATCCAGATAAATCCGATTCCCGCCACAGTTCCAAGGAGCGCTGCTCTCGGCAGTTTTTTCTTCATCCATGGTCCGATAAATCCACCCAAAAACTCGACTGCTCCGCCGATAAAGCAGGCTGCCACAGCAGCTGACCATGCAAGTTCTGCATCATTCAATGCATAATGAAGCGGCATGATCACGCCGTATAGCATCACAAACATTGCCGGTGTGGAAACTCCGGAAGGAAGTGCCGTAACATCCGCACGACCTTCTTTTTGGATAATCTTCTTCCCATATAAGCATAGTAAACTCCACTACAGAGCAGTCCGATAGACATTCCCGGGATCACATACCCGTATACAATTTTGTCCGGCCACTCCAGTACTCCCGAAAGTGTTGCAATCACGATCAGGTAATTTACAATATTATTGGTGATGGAATATGTCATTCCACCAATGTCACCGCGCTGAAACCACGGCACTAATGTCTTTTGTTTTCCCATTTTCCCATTCCTTTATCTTCTTTGTTTCTCTATCTGGAGATTTCTACCGGAATAAATGAAAACGTTGTGACATCGAACAAGCCATATCTGTCAGTTTGATCTCCGGAATCACTGCCAGGGACATAAAACATAATGTCATCACCGGTTCCACATCTCCACAGATGCCAAGCTCTGTATATGCTTTTTCATGAATACTTGTAAGCTTTTCATCTACCCACTCGCCGCTTTGATCGCTCATCAGTCCTGCAATCGGCATCGGCATCTGTTCGATCACCTTTCCTTCTTTTACAAGGACAATCCCGCCTTCCTGCGCAATCAGGCTGTTTACTGCAAATTCCATCTCTTCGTCATTGACTCCGACCACGATAATATTGTGAGAATCATGCGCAACAGACAGTGCCACAGCACCCTCTTTGATTCCATATCCTTTTAAGAATCCGCAAGCTACATTGCCGGTTCCCTGATGCCGTTCTACAACCGCTACTTTTACAAGATCTTCTTTGGGATTTCTTACAAATTCACCGTTTTCATCCAACTGAATGTGCGCTGCTGCCTTTTTCGTCACAACTCCTCCCGGAAGAATCTCGATCACATTCACTTCATCACTTGTCAAATGCATTTTAAACTTTTCTGCTGAAAAATCTTTTACGATCACGCTTCCTTTCACAGAAGAAATATCGTATGGTGCAACCTCCGGCAGATACTTTCCGTTATCTGCAGTCAGCTCTCCTGCGATCCATACCTTCTCCACCCGGAAGTCTTTCAAATCATCCAGAAGCACGACATCGGCACGGTATCCCGGTGCGATCGCACCTCTGTCATGAAGCCGGAAGCATTCCGCCGCATTCAATGTTGCCATCCGGATTGCTGTCACTGCGTCCAGCCCTTCTTCCACACAGATCTTCAAGTGATTGTCCAGATGTCCGTCTTTTAAGATCGTCTTTGGCTGTCTGTCGTCTGAACAGAGCAGACATCTTCTGCTGTTCTCCGGTGTCACTCCTTTTAACAGCGGTCTCAAATTATGGCAGGCAGATCCCTGTCTGAGCAGAATATACATACCACGTTCCAGACGCGCTTCCATCTCCTCCACCGTAGAACACTCGTGGTCTGCCAGAATACCTGCTGCAGAATATGCATTCAGATCCTTTCCATCAATTCCAGGTCCGTGACCATCGATCAGTTTCCCTTCCTCTTTTGCAGTCATCAACTTGTCCAGTACACTCTCATCTGCCTGAATAACTCCCGGGAAATTCATAAATTCTCCAAGTCCAAGAATGCCCTCTCTTTGAATCGGCTCTTCCATCTCCGGCGCATTGATCTCTGCTCCTGCGTGTTCAAACGGAGTTGCAGGCACACAGGATGGCAGCATATATTTGATATCAAGTGCTGTTCCTTTTGCCGCCTCCATCATATAATCGAGTCCTCTGATCCCGCAGACATTGACGATCTCGTGAGGATCTGCGATGATCGTGGCAGCTCCATGAGGTACTAACAGTCTTCCAAGCTCTTCCGGGCTGACATAGGCAGATTCAATATGAATATGGCTGTCAATAAATCCCGGAACCGCATATCTTCCCTGCGCATCAATTTCTTTCACACCCTGATACTCTCCGATTCCTGCGATTTTATCTCCGCAAAGAGCGATATCGCCCTTCTGGATCTTTCCGGAAAAAACATTCACTACCTGACAGTTCTTGATCACCGTGTCTGCTGGGATTCTTCCCGCTGCTGTGTCGATCAGTTTTTTTAATTCTTCTTTCTTCATACCAATGTCCTCCTTGGATTTATTTTTCGTTTACTTCCAAAACCGGATCAAATGTTGTGAGTGCAAGATAGTCAACCGGTCCTACATCCGTGATCGCGTAATCCGGGATTGCCGTGATTGGCAAAAAGAACATGTACATCATTGGATCCGGCAGATCAGATCCTAACATTCTCGCTGCCTGATCGATCTTCTTCTCCTGTGCGGCAATGACCTCTGGTTCTTCATCACTGACAATTCCTCCGACTGGAAGAGGAAGGAATTCCAAAATTTCTCCGTCGGCCACAACAACCTGACCGCCGCCCTGCTCAATCAGATAGTTGGCTGCGATCGACATATCCTCTGCGCTGACTCCCATCACGACCAGATTGTTGTCATCCGGTGCTGCAGAAGATGCCATGGCACCTTTCTTTAATTTCCATCCGGAACAAAATGCAAGTGATTTATTTCCGTTTCTTCCAAATCTCTCCAGAACAGATACCATTGCCACGTCCTGCTCCACATCCGGAAGTACGATTCCGTTTTCAACTTTTAAAACAACATCTTTTCTCTTTCTCACAAACGGTCCTTTTACATCCATGGAAAGTACTTTTGCTTCTCCGTTCTGAACAGATGTCTTGTATTCAAAATCTTCTTTTGTTGTCAGTTTACATTTTAACTCGCCTTTTAACACAGAGCTTCTCTCCGGTGCTTTCAGATCATACGTAAGCTTATGGTCTTTTGCCACCATCTTTCCGTTTGTCATGACTTCTTTGATTCCAAATGCTTCCAGATCGTCTACAAACAGGATATCCGCAATTCTTCCCGGCAGATGGATCCTACCATGTGATCAATGCGGTATGCTTCCGCACTGTTGATCGTTGCCATCTGGATCGCAGTCATCGGTTTGACTCCTGCCTGGATCGCCAGACGTACCACATTGTCCAGATGTCCTTTTTCCAGAACATCACTTGCTGTCACATCATCTGTACAGAAGCTGACTCTTCTTGCAAATGCCGGATTTACCTCTGTCACTGCTCTGATATTCTCTGCCAGGAAATGTGTTACGGAAGACTCGCGGATCAGCATGTGCATTCCTTTTCTCATCTTCTCTACAACTTCCTCGTGGTCGTAGCTTTCATGATCCAGGCGCACTCCTGCACACAGGTATCCGTTCAGATCATTGCCTCTTGCCATCGGTGCACATCCAAATACCGGCAGACGGTTCTTGAATGCTTCTGCGATTGCTCCAGTGTGTTTTCATCCTCTTCCTGGATAAACTCTCTTACTGTCTCCCATACTCCGTAACACTGCGGCCATTTCTGTACCTCTTCATGTACCTCTTTTGTAAAGTTAAATGCTACAGTAGACTGAGGAATTGTATATGGTGTCTTATACGGTGCTCCCCAGAACACTTTCAGAGGACTCGCCTGTACCTCCTTTTGTACTTCCTGCAGTCCTTCCAGACCTGATACGGAAATATATTCGTCCAGACCGGAAATCATGCTTGTAGTCCCTCTTGGCACAACTGCTTTTGCATAGCTTGTAATGCTCAGCTTGCTGCACTCACTGTGAATATGACCATCAATCATACCCGGCACCAGATATCTGCCCTTTGCATCGATCACTTCTGTCTCTTCCCCGATATACTCTTTCACATCTCCCACTGCTACAATCGTGTCTTTGTAAACTGCGATATCTGCCGGATAGATCTCCTCAGACATAACATTGACCAGAGTTCCTCCCATGATCACTTTTGTTGCAGGTGTCTTTGCACGTCCTGCACGAATCAGTTCCTTCAGATTTTCTACTGTTGTTCTTTCCATTCTTTTAAATCCTCCTGTTGTTTGAGTAACAAAAAGATACACCGGCCAGAGCTAAACAGGTTTCCCGTCCTGCAAATGTATCTTGAAGAATTTTCAATATTCTGTTGTCTTCAACATATGTTCATCATAGCACATTGTTTTCAAAATGAAAATATAAGCTGTTATGAATATTTCCTATCATTATTAAGAAGCACATCTTATATATATATTTTGCAGAGTAGCTGGAGAAGTACTTCTGCCAAAAAACTGCCGCACAACATGATGCGGCAGCCTCATACTAAAACTCAAACTTTTTCTCAAAGTATGCTTTCAGATCTTCAATTTTTACACGTTCCTGTTCCATTGTATCTCTGTCACGAACAGTCACTGCACCATCTTCTTCTGAATCGAAATCATAAGTTACACAGAACGGTGTACCGATCTCATCCTGACGGCGATAGCGTTTTCCGATATTTCCTCTGTCATCAAATTCACAGTTGTAAGTCTTGCTCAGTTCTGCAAACACCTTCTCAGCGCCTTCATTGAGCTTTTTAGACAGCGGAAGCACACCAATCTTGACAGGAGCCAGTGCCGGATGGAAATGCAGAACCGTACGTGTATCTCCGCCTTCCAGTTCTTCCTCGTCGTATGCGCTGCAAAGGAATGCCAGTACATACGGTCTGCACCAAGAGACGGCTCGATCACGTATGGGATATATTTTTCTTTCTTCTCATCATCAAAATAAGTAAGATCCTGTTTGGATACTTCCTGATGCTGTGTCAGATCGTAGTCTGTTCTGTCAGCGATTCCCCACAGCTCTCCCCATCCGAACGGGAACAAAAATTCCACGTCAGTAGTCGCTTTGCTGTAGAATGACAATTCTTCTGCATCATGGTCACGATAACGACTTCGTCGTCCTTGAGTCCCAGAGAACTCAGCCAGTTCAGGCAGAAGCTCTTCCAGTAGTTAAACCATTCCAGATCTGTACCAGGTTCACAGAAGAACTCCAGCTCCATCTGCTCAAACTCTCTTGTACGGAATGTAAAGTTACCCGGTGTGATCTCATTACGGAAAGATTTTCCGATCTGCGCAATCCCAAATGGAATCTTCTTTCTTGATGTACGCTGTACATTCTTGAAGTTTACAAAAATTCCCTGTGCTGTCTCAGGTCTTAAATATACGACATTCTTTGCGTCCTCTGTAACACCCTGAAATGTCTTGAACATCAGGTTGAACTCACGGATCTCTGTAAAGTTGTGTTTTCCACAGGAAGGACATTTGATATCATGCTCTTCAATATAAGCAGACATCTGCTCCTTGCTCCATGCATCCACGCTTCCTTCCAGTTCGATTCCATTCTCCTGTGCGTAATCTTCGATCAGCTATCTGCACGGAATCTTTCATTACATTCTTTACAATCCATCAACGGATCGCTGAATCCGCCAGATGTCCGGATGCGATCCATGTCTGTGGATTCATCAGGATCGCGCAGTCCACACCTACATTGTACGGACTTTCCTGTACGAATTTTTTCCACCACGCTTTTTTCACGTTGTTCTTCAGTTCTACTCCGAGATTTCCATAATCCCCATGTATTTGCAAGCCCCCCCGTAAATTTCAGACCCCGGGTAAACAAAACCTCTTGATTTTGCCAGAGCTACAATTTTATCCATTGTCTTTTCTACCATAATTCTTTGTTCCTCACATTCTTTTTCATCAACTGGTAACTATTATAACGGCTTCATCCCGTTTTTTCAAGCCATTCCTGGATTCCCTGCCATTTTCACTCGATTTGCTACACCAATGTCTCAAGAATCTCCAGGGACTTGAACCTTTTTTCCACATAAAGCAGACAATATCGTTCCATGATCCCGGACAGCTTTTCCAGTACTTCCCTGCTGACTGTAAATGTATACAGCTTCTCGATCGTACTGATCTCTATGTACTGCATCGTATAAAGCGTGGAATTGTCCAACGAAATCCCGTCTGAAATATTCCTGGCACAATCTGTACAGACCAGTCCGCCTTCTCTGGCACTGAACACCATCTGTCCGTCTTTTTTCTGACACCGGACACACTGAAAGACCTGAGGTCCCTCTCCATTGATACAGAACGCTTTGAGTTCAAAAATGCGGCGGATCAGCAGATTCGGAATATGCGGGCTGGTCAGTGCTTTCATGGTCTGATACAAAAGCTTTAACATCTCCCGTTCATCATTCTGCTCTTTTGTATAATAATTCGCAAACTCCAGAAAATAAAACCCGTAATAAGCACCGATCATATCTTCCCGAAGCTCCGAAAAATAATTTGTGATCTTCACAGACTGGATCGTATGAGAGGAACGCCCCTCATACATCGTAAACTCCCCGAAAGAAAACGGATTGACTGCACCTACCAGCGGACTGTTTGGTCTTCTCGCCCCTCTGGCAAATGCAGAATCTTTCCCTGTTCCTTTGTCAGTATCACAACCCGTCTGTCATACTCTCCAACCGGTGCCGTTGAAAGCACCATCCTGTCAAAACAATCTGATTCACCTGATCTAACTCCTGCCTGTTCCTTCTGTTCTTCCAAACAGCGACTCTCGCTGCTGCCACTTTCTGCTTTGTAAGAAGATAATCTGCAATGCTCCTGTTGTCATAAACCTGTTCCCAGTATTCTTTCTTTCATCGGTTCACCTCTTTAATTGCTTTCTCATCTGTTCCTTGTTGAGTATACAATTAGGGTGTCCGATTCTCTCCCGGATATACTATATAAAATCTGCCAAATACTACATCTCGTCCTCGTGGTATCCGAAATTCTTCATTAGAAAATCACTGTCTCTCCAGTTTTTCTGTACTTTTACCCAGAGCTTCAGATTCACTTTACAGTCCAGCATCCGCTCGATTTCATAGCGCGCCGTACTTCCGATCTTTTTTAGCATACTGCCCTGTTTTCCGATGATGATTCCTTTGTGGGAATCCCGCTCGCAGATGATCGTAGCATCAATATGCATGACTTTGTTCTGCATTTTCATGCGATCAATCGCCACTGCGATTCCATGCGGGATTTCTTCCTGCAGACAATGAAGTGCCTTTTCCCGGATCAGTTCTGCCACAATCTGACGCTCCGGCTGGTCTGTCACAGTGTCTTCATCATAGAACTGCGGACCATACGGAAGATATTTTAAAATCACTTTCACCAGTTCATCCGTGTTGTCCCCGTTTCTCGCAGATACCGGAACAATCTCCACAAAATCATACTCTTTGCGGTATGCATCGATAAACAGCAGAACTTCCTCTCTCTTTACCATATCAATCTTGTTGATTACAAGGATCACCTGGTGTTTTTACACGTTTCAGCTGTTCTATGATGTGCTTCTCCCCGGCTCCGATAAAGGTGGACGGCTCTACCAGCCACAGTACCACATCTACTTCATTCAACGCGCGTTCTGCCACATTTACCATATATTCTCCCAGCTTATTTTTCGCCTTATGAATTCCCGGCGTGTCCACAAATACAATCTGCCCTTCTTCCGTTGTCAGAACTGTCTGAATACGGTTTCTCGTCGTCTGCGGCTTGTTGGACGTGATCGCGATCTTCTGCCCGATCAGCTGGTTCATCAATGTCGATTTTCCCACATTGGGTCTTCCGATCAGCGTCACAAATCCTGATTTAAAATCATCTCTCATCAATTTTAAGTTCTCCTTATCCTGTGTTTCCTAAAACAACGTCTTCACTTCCAGAAACATCTCTTTTTCTTCCTCGATTTTTTCTTCGCTTCCGATCACACAGATCTGCTCTGCCTTCAGCATTGCCTCCACTACTGCTGCAAGCGCACGGATATCCTCCTGTGCTGCATGCAGGATCTGACTGCGCTCTGTACGGATCATCTCCTGGGATACATGATTCATATACAGATTCATCGAGCGATCCCCTTTTGCAGCCGGATTCATCGGGCGGTCAATATTACTGATCGTTCCAATGATATATTTTGTCATATCCCGTTCATCGACTGTGAAATTCTTCAGATAGTCTACAACGCCTTCGTACACTTCCATTGTCTTTTTCAGGTTCGGATCTCGATAGGAGATCAGATATCCCTCTCCGATCCGGTTAAAGTTGCTCATACATCCGTATGCACCGCCTTTGACACGGACATTCTGCCAGAGATAATCATAACTTAAGATCACCTTCAAAATCTGCAACGCGCCATGATACTGTGCTCCATGATCGATAAAGTTTCCAACTCTTGCCACATACTGCACTTTGGAAGACGTTTTAAAGCCTTCGTTGCGTTTTCTTGCAGTGTAATACACACGGCGTCTCTTCCCCGTCCAGTTCCGGATACAGTGTATCCTTGATCTCACGAAATGCTGCTTCTATAGGAGTAAGTCCGTCCTCTGAGGAGGTATAACTGATCATCACATTGTCCACACGGAAAATCTGACGGGAGAGCTGTTTTAAGTTTTGGATCAGCTCTGCTTTTTCTCTTCAAAATGCTCTTCGATGCCACGGACTACCTCATAGAATCCGATGCCGTCGGTATCATCCTTGAATTTGGACAGCGGAGATCCATAAGACAATGCGCGCAGTGCGGATGTCGTATGTCCGGAAGACTGGAAGGACATCTGCAGTCTGGATTTGAGCATTGCCAGAATCTCTTTTAACCGTTTTTCATCATCCAGTCTGGATTCCATCAGAATCTCACGCATCATCGCAAACAGAATCTTCATCTGCGGATACAATGCCTTTCCTTTGATCTCAAATGTTGCACGAAAATCCTTCTCTTTTGCCTTTGTCACATCCGGATATAATTCCAGAGAAGTTCCGATCCCTCCTGTATGCACATTGATCTCGTTGAACAATTCTCCATACCCATAGTTGTTCGTATCAATAATCCCAAGCACGCTCTGCAGAATTCCGGTATATGGAAGCAGCTCTTCCGACACGCCGGAAAGATCAAACATCAGAGTGGCATAACCGATTCCGTTCGACTCGATTTCATGATGCACCAGTTGATGCCGTCGATTTCCTTTTCTGTATTATAAACAGGAGCGATCTCTTCTGTGATATCTTCTCTGTTTAATACCGGAATCTTTGCCATATCTTCCGGAGCATCTTCTGACTCCTGATACGCTTCCAGCTCTTTTGTAGCTGCCACCAGTCTGTTAAGTTCTTCCTCACTCAGCCCCGCTTTATAAGCTGCCAGTTTTTCTTCCAGCTCTTTGTCCATCCGAGCTGTCCGCCCTTTTTCCGGCTTTACGATCACGATGGAGCCATGCTGATTATCAAGCAGATAAGTCTGGATCAGTTTTTCAAAATATCCGGTAGAAATCTGTTCTTTCAAATATTCAAAGGTCGGGATTGCCTGCATATGCATAAATGGCTCGTTCTCATCATACAGCCAGCTGTCCATGATCTGCAGGCCGTACATCAGTCCCTTTGGATAATTTCCAAATCTGCCTCTCTGAAGCGGAACTCGTGATAGTTGATCCCTGCCTCCAGAGATTTTTTATCCATTCCGTTTTTCACGATCGACTGGAGTGTCTCTTCGATCACACGGATAAATGCCTCTTTCTGATCACGATTCGCATTTTTAGAGACAATAGAAAAGATCGGCTGATAGATTCCATTGTCATAAGAACCCATGATATCTTTTCCGATTCCTGCATCCAAAAGCGCTTTTTCAGCGGTGCACCCGGTGCAGAGAGCAGTGCATAGTCCAGAATCTGAAACGCCAGATACAGCTTTTCATCCAGACTTGTCCCGATGACTTTATTATAAGAAAGATACGTATTATCCTCCTCAGACTCCTCACTGGAGATCGAATACTCCATCTCCAGTTCTCTGATCTCTTCAAACGGTTTCTGATATTTGATCTCGGAATCCACTTCGATCGCATCAAATGCTGACAGATAATTTTCATCCAGCCATCTTAACTTTTCTTCCATGTCCATATCTCCGTAAAGATAGATATAGCTGTTAGACGGATGATAATATGTCCTGTGGAAATTCAAAAACTGCTCGTACGTCAGCTCCGGGATCACATCCGGATCACCGCCGGATTCATTGGCGTAAGAAGTGTCCGGGAACAGAGAATTCTGGATCACACGGTCCAGCACACCTTCCGGAGACGAAAACGCTCCCCTTCATCTCATTGTATTACCACGCCATTGTACTCCCAGCTTTCCTATCTGCCGTATCCAGTTTGTAGCTCCACCCTTCCTGACGGAAGATTCATCATGCTCATAGATGTTCGGATAAAATACTGCATCCATGTATACATGCATTAAATTCTGAAAATCCTTCGAATTACAGCTTGCAACCGGATATAATGTCTTGTCCGGATAGGTCATAGCATTCAAAAAGGTATTCAGTGATCCTTTCACCAGCTCCACAAACGGATCTTCACCGGAAAATTTTTCGAGCCGCACAGCACGGAATGTTCCATAATATGAGGAACTCCGGTACTGTCCGGAGCCGGTGTGCGGAATCCGATCGTAAATACCTTATTCTCGTCATCATTGGCAAACAGTAAGATCTTTGCCTGGCTTTTTTTATGTTTTAACAGGATTCCTTTTGATTTCAGGTCAGATAAATCTTCTTCCCGAATTACTTCATATGCATTCAAATCATAAATACTCATCTTCATTCGCTCCTCTGTATTCTGTAATTGCATACAGGCATTATACCATTATCTGCACAACTTTAAAAGGGGCGAACTGATTTCACACTTGCATTCATACTTGCAGCTTTACACTTGCAGTCGCTACGATGTCTGCACCTGTTCCCGCCACATTTTCAAGCAGAACATCTCCGATTTCTACCGGTGCATCTGCATGCACATCCTTTAACTGCCGAATACAGTCCATAATCTTCTCTTTTGGGATTTCTTTCTTTGTTTTTACCGAAACACGAGGCTGCGTTCCCCCGGTCACAGCACCGTCGTCGTTACGATCCGAACTGGATGTAAAAATCTCTGCCTCGGCATATTTTGCCCCTCTCGGACAATGATTGCCGGAAACACCGACCACGGTTTTATTTTCTGTCACTGCTGTGATCTGACATCCCAGAGGGCAGCAGATGCATGTCAACTCTCTCTCTTTCATATCACAATTCCTCCATCTGCAGTCTGATTTCCTTTATTTCCGCCACTTTTTCAAACACATTCTCCGGAATCAGGATTTGTTCCATCTCTCCCGGCGCTGCTGATTTTTTCTTTTTCTCCAACACCAGCTCTCCATTGAGATATACCTGAACTTTACATGCCCGAAGACTTTGTTCACCCGGAATCGAATATTCAATCCTTTCTCCTGTTTTCTGTGAATCTGAGACGGTACTGTGTAACGCACACCTCCCTCTGACTGAATCCGGATGAACGTTTCTGTGCCGGAATGTTCTGTCTTTTGAACTGCTCTCTGCGCATACTCTGCAGCTGCCTTTCCTGCCTGCATGGCTTCCTCTGACACAAAATCCACCAGATCATGTACATGTAGCACATTGCCACAGGCAAAAATCCCCTCCACATCTGTTTCCAGATTTTCATCCACCAACGGACCGTTTGTCACAGGATTCAAACTGACCTGCGCCTGTCTGGAAAGCTCATTTTCCGGCAGCAGACCCACGGACAAAAGCAAGGTATCACAGGCATAGAATTCTTCTGTTCCCGGAATCGGTCTTGCCTGTGCATCCACCTGTGCCAGTGTAACTCCCTCCACTCGCTTTTTTCCGTGTATTTTTACAACCGTATGGCTCAATTTCAGCGGAATTCCATAATCATCAAGACACTGCACGATATTTCGTTTCAAACCTCCCGCATATGGCATTAATTCTGCAACGACATTGACGTGCGCGCCTTCCAGCGTCATCCTCCGCGCCATGATCAGGCCGATATCACCGGAACCTAAGATCACCACTTCTCTTCCCGGCAGATATCCTTCCATATTGACCAGACGCTGTGCCGTTCCTGCTGTATAAATGCCTGCCGGACGATATCCCGGAATATTTAAGGCGCCTCTTGGACGTTCTCTGCATCCCATGGCAAGTACGATAGCATCTGCCTGTATCTGACAGATTCCCCGCTTGCTACTCATCGTTGTCACAACCCGCTCTTTTGTGATATCCATAACCATGGTGTTTAATCGATATTCAATGTCAAGCGCTTCCACCTGTTCGATAAATCTCGCCGCATACTCCGGACCTGTCAGTTCTTCTTTGAATGTATGCAGCCCAAATCCATTATGGATACACTGATTCAAAATACCGCCAAGTCTCTCATCCCTCTCCAGGATCACAATCTTTTTGGCTCCCGCAGCTCTGGCTGCCACTGCCGCTGCCAGTCCTGCCGGTCCTCCGCCGATAATCACAATCTCATATCTTACCATCTTTATTCCTCCCCACGATCATCTCGGAACCTGCTCCGTTTTTCGTAATCTCTTCCTGTCTGATCTTCAATCCGTTCCAGAATCTCCATTGTCTTCGGTGTACAAAAGCCTGCCTGACACCTGCCCATTCCAGCTCTCGTTCTGCGCTTGATTCCATCCATAGTCGTTGCTCCCAGAGGTCTGTGAATGGAATCTAAAATTTCGCCCTCGGAAATCATCTCACAGCGGCAGACAATTCTTCCATAAGCCGGATTTTTTCTGATCAGCTCATTTCTCTCTTTTGCTGTCAATTCTGCCGGATTTAAAATTCCCTTCCCGGTTTTGCAAAATGCAGGGTTTTCTTTCAACTCCAACACATTTCTCACAATTTCTGCCGCCAGCCTTCCAATTGCAGGGGCACTGGTCAGTCCCGGTGACTCAATGCCAGCGCAATCGATAAATCCTGGTGCATCCTCAACTTCTTGGATCACAAATTCATGTCCATCCTCATGTGCCCGAAGTCCCGCAAATCCGGTAATCACCTGCCGGAATGGAATCTCCTTGACACTGTGCTGTGCTTTTTTGCAAATCTCTTCCATTCCCTGCATGGTTGTGTCTGTTCCTTCCTTTTGTTCCACATCCGTTGCGGTCGGTCCTATCAGAAGGTTTCCATGCACAGTCGGTGTGACAAGCACCCCTTTTCCATACTTTCCGGCAAGGTGAACACCGTATGACTGACATGTGCTCCTGTGGTTTTATCCAACAGAAATATTCCCTTTTCGCGGCGTAATGTGGAGCTTCTTTTCACTGACCATATTGTGGAATTCATCTGCATATACCCCGGCTGCATTGACGACCACTTTTGTTTCGTACACTGTATCCTGTGTGCTGATCCGATATCCACCTTTCACGCTTCGCTCAATTGTTTTCACTTCCTGCTCCAGACAGAAGTCCACACCATTTTGCGCTGCATTCTCTGCCAGTGCGATATTTAAGCCGAACGGACAGACAATCCCGCCTGTCGGTGCATACAACGCCGCAACAGCCTCGTCAGCAATATTGGGTTCCATCGCTTTCAATGCAGCTCTGTCAAGAATCTGCAGCTCCTCCACTCCGTTTCGCCTGCCTCTCTCCAATAATTCATATAACCTTTCCACTTCTTTTTCGTTCGTACAAACCACAAGAGAACCATTCTTCTGATATGGAAAGTCCAGCTCTTTTGAAAGTTTTTCCATCATTTTACTGCCTTCTACATTTAATTTTGCCATCAAACTGCCTTCTTTTGCATCAAATCCTGCATGAACAATCCCACTGTTTGCCTTGGATGTCCCACAACAGACGTCTGCCTCTTTGTCCAGTACACAAAATTTTCCCTGATAACGGGACAACTCTCTTGCAATAGCCGCTCCGCTTACTCCTGCTCCGATTATGATCACATCATACATTTGACTACCTCCCATACAACACAAAAGAGCCTGACAAACAACACATCCTTCGATGCGTTATCCGCCAGACTCTCTTCTCTTTGGCTTTTCTATTCTGTTATAATTACTATATACCTTTTCTTCTGGTATTGGCAAGTGCTTTATTCAGTTTCTTTAAAAATCAGATACATTTGGTATCCATTTCTTTCTAATCGAATACTTTTTCCTAATTTTACCATCTTGCCACTTATACACTCCATGCAACACTTTCTTTTAATTCTTCAGGAAGTACATATTCCTGTGTTTTTCCTTCTTTTTGCATAAATACATAAAGTGTTTCTTTGGCTCCCTCTTTTTTCAATGCCAAACTATTTTCCGAATTAATCCACTGTAGTTCTGTTGAACAAAACTATCGTATTTCTTTCTTAGTTCAATCATCCTACTTATAAATTCAAATAATTCCCGGTTCTGCTTCTCTTTTTCCCATATCATGCACTGACGATTACTGTGCTCTCCACCTCCCATACCTATTTCTCCGCCGTAGTAAACACACGGAGTTCCCGGAAAAATAAACATGAATAAATATGCTAATTTTACCAGTGAAACGTCTTGTCCTGCTCTGTTCAAAATTCTCTCTGTATCATGCTTCCAACAAATTAAATAAATTTGCTGTTACATTCTTAGGGTAAGACGTCAAAAGCCTTCCAATAGCATAACGAACTGTTCCTCAGAATATATCCTCTCTCCCTCCTTTTCTTTTCTGAAATACTTCCATATAGGCATTGCAAATTCATAATTCATTACTGCATCAAATTGATCCCCATAAGCCATGCACGAATTATCCCAATTTCGCCCAAAATATACAATTCAGGATTTCTATCTTTGACTCTTTTTCGAAATTCTCGCCAAAAATCATGTGGAACTTCATTTGAGACATCCAAACGCCATCCATCAATATGATATTTTTCTGTCCAGAAACACGCCGCCTCTAGCAAATACTCTCTAACTTCCGGATTACCTGTATTCCACTTTGGCATTGTCGGTGTATATGCAAATGTTCTGTAATTCAGTTCTTCTCTTGGTATCTCCTGTGGAACTCCATCGAGTACCTGACCATCAAAAATCGGCTTATCTGCATCCAAAATATAAAAATAATCATAATACTTTGATTCTTTTCCATGCATCAACACATCTTGCCAAAATGGATGCTGATATCCACAGTGATTAAACACCGCATCCAACATAATCCTTATTCCCCTCTGATGTGCTTCCTTTACCAACTTCTCAAATATTTCATTTGTTCCAAACTCTGGATCAATTATAAAATAGTCAATCGTATCATATTTATGTGAACTTGTAGCTTTAAAAATAGGTGTTAAATAAATCCCTGTAAACCCTGCCTTTTGGATATAGTCCAACTTTTCGATAATTCCTTCCAGATTTCCCCCAAATTTTTTCAATGCGCCATCCATTTCTTCGCTTCCCCATGGAAGCACATTCCTTCCATCTCCTGGTGTTCCATTACAAAATCTTTCTGGGAAAATCTGATACCATACTGTATGAGCTACCCAATGCGGTGCTTTATACAGATCTTCTTTACAAATATATGGATAATTGAAATAATTAAATAAGTTATATAGTTCCGATTCATCTTCTTTATAAGGAATTCTGTCATGGCATCCCATAATATATTTTTCTTTTTCTGTTTCAATCACAAAACAGTATTTACACCGCTTTGTATCCAGATTTCCTGCTTCTGCAAACCAGCAGTCATACATTTCCGTCATTTGGCTCTTTTCTCATCTCCAAGCGAATAATGGATTCTTTATCTAATCATACATCATAGAACCGTCATTACGAGGAACCCAATTTAAATGGATCCAGGGCCAACAATTCTACTTTTCTAACCGCTCCACGTTCGGTTTTTAATCGAATATGTAATGTATTTTCATTATATGCATAGGCATATTCACTCTTGCCTGATG
>ENA-OQLB01000393-OQLB01000393.1-human-gut-metagenome-genome-assembly--contig:-NODE-393-length-25715-cov-8.474128_pt1 | contig 25715 bp, 33 predicted proteins | sample MGYA00242656_ERZ504813 | MGnify/ENA primary metagenome ERZ504813 (study PRJEB26092, sample SAMD00036388) | human gut metagenome | host: Homo sapiens | study: EMG produced TPA metagenomics assembly of... | reverse complement strand
TTTATTAAAATTTCAGCGCCGTGAGAAAGGAATTGCCCTGCTTACGTCGGTTTGCACGGCGCCAAGCGAGGCATACGTTTTGGGACAGCGCCGTATACACGGTATATTCCAGAATAAATCTTTGACGTGCGGCAAACAGCATATAATAATTACCGGACGCGGGCAAGCGTCCGGGTAAATTATTATAGAGGCATCCGTTAGATCTAAAAACGTTGGAAAACGGATTAGCAGATTGCCAGCAGAACGCCGGCGGCAACAGCGGAGCCGATTACGCCTGCCACATTGGGACCATAGCGTGCATCAGCAGGAAGTTGCCGGGATTCTCTGCCTGGCCGACCTTCTGAGAAACACGAGCGGCCATCGGTACGGCGGAAACACCGGCAGAACCGATCAACGGGTTTACCTTGCCGCCGGTTACCTTGTACATAACCTTGCCGAACAGCACGCCGCCGGCGGTACCGCAGGCGAAAGCAAACAAACCAAGAACAATGATCAATAAGGTGCTGGGGCTGAGGAATACCTCGCCGGTAGCGGTGGCGCCGACGGTAACGCCTAAGAAAATAGTGATAATATTCATCAGCTCATTTTGGGCGGTATTGGAAATCCTGCTGACCACGCCGCTCTCACGGAAAATATTTCCCAGCATCAGCATACCTACCAGCGGCACGGCGTCAGGCAGGAGCAGAGCAACCACGATGGTCACAATGATAGGGAACAAAATCTTTTCCAGCTTGGAAACCGGCCGGAGCTGTTCCATAACCACAGCGCGCTCTTTCTTGGTAGTAAGCAGTTTCATAATCGGAGGCTGAATAATAGGAACCAAGGCCATATAGGAATACGCCGCCACGGCGATCGGTCCTAACAGTTCCGGCTTTAGCTTACTGGTAACGAAGATAGCGGTAGGACCATCCGCACCGCCGATGATACCGATAGAACCCGCGGACTGCACGTCAAATCCCAGCAGGATGGCACCAATAAAGGTAATGAAGATACCCAGCTGGGCGGCGGCGCCAATAGAAAGCTTTTGGGGTTGGCGATCAAGGGGCCAAAGTCTGTCATGGCGCCGATCCCCAGGAAAATCAAAGGCGGGTAAATACCAAGCTTCACGCCCTGGTACAAATAATAGAACAAACCGCCGTTGCTGGTATCTGTCGGGGCGGCCATGATGCCAGGCATCAGGTTGACCAGCAGCATGCCAAAGGAGATGGGCAGCAGCAGCAAAGCTCAAATTGCCTGCCGATAGCCAGATAGATCAAAACGCAGGCAATGGCGATCATAACATAGTTTCTCCAATCCATGGAGATAATGCCGGAAGTGTTCCAGATTCCCTGGACAGCTTCCACAAATCCATTGAGAATATCCAATGATTCGTACCTTCCTTTCCGATGTCTTTGTTGTTAAAACGGACGGGTGTTATCCATCAAACCGGCCATACTCCACACCGGACGGGACCCTGCTGTGCGTTTGATGCTTTTTACCGCATAGCCTTTATGCTCTTCCTCAGAAACGCTGACAACAGCGGCGGCAATGGCGGCCACTACTTCGCCGGGAATTCCAGCTTCTACGGCAGGCGCCGCAGCCGGGGCAGCCGGAACAGCTGCCGTCACTGGCGCCTTGGGCGCCGTCTTTTCCGCAGCTTTAGAGGCTTGGCCTGAGCGGTTTTATTCTGCGCCTTGCTGACGATAGTTCGTAGATTTTGATGATAGCGGTCAGCAAAATCAGTACGGCGAAAACAACCACAAGGCCAGTAACCAGAACAACCAGAGCCGTGTCCATGTTTTCCATAACATTCACCCTTTACTATAAAATTTTCACTTTTCCGGCTCTTAGACTAAAAATCGCCAAATTTCCGGATTTTAATTACTGTGCTATTATAGCGCGTTTCTGCCTTTTTTTCAATCGCATTTGGACGAAAAAATCTCCTTCCTGTGAGAATTTTAACAAATTATCTCTTTTTCATAAAGAAAATGTTAAGAAAAAATAATTTTTAGTGCTTATTGCTGCTTAGCGTTTTCGTTGCTATTTTTCTCAGAACCGCTTATAATAAAACTATGTATTTGCTGTTATTCTATAAGCTGAAAAAGGGGTGATAGGTTTGGCTCATGACGCTTTTAAGCATTCAGTCTGGCTCTCCAATCGGGAAGGCCTTGGCCTGGCGGTATATAACTGCGGCTTTCAACGCTGCTCTCCCGGCCATACCTGGGGCCCGGCGGTAAGGGATCACTTCTTAATTCACTATATTACCTCCGGCAAGGGCGTGTATGACAGCGGATCGGGCAAGTATTCCTTGTCTGCCGGCGACGGCTTTTTGGTGGTGCCGAACCGTTTAATCACCTATTGGGCGGATCAAAGCGACCCCTGGGAATACTATTGGGTGGGGTTTAACGGCACTGACGCCGAGCGCTTGGTCTGCGAAGCGGGGCTTTCCGCGGAGCAGCCAATTTTCCACTATGATAAGGACAGCCTCTACCGGGAAAAGCTTTTGAACATTTACCGGCTTAACGGCAACCGGCCCAGCGACCAGGCCAGAATGCAGGCGGGACTGCTTTCCTTTATGGCGGCGATGATGGACCGCCGTCCCCTTGATATCCAGGAGAAAAAAAGCGGTTATGAATATGTGAAAAAATCTCTTCAGTTTATCGACTATAACTATTCGAGAAGCATCGATGTGGATGACATCGCCGCGAATGTAGGGATTAGCCGCAGCCATTTGTATCGGTTGTTTATGAAGCACATTTCTGTGCCGCCCAATGAATATTTGACTCGTTACCGCATTCAAAAGGCCAGCCTGCTGTTGGAATCGTCTAATCTGTCGGTAGGCGAGGCGGCGTATTCCACCGGCTTTTCAGATCAGCTCTACTTTTCCAGAGTGTTTAAAAAGTATAAGGGGCTCTCCCCCAGTCAGTACAGCAAACGCTCCCATGAAAAAAAATGAAAAAAAACGCCGGCTCAGACCGGCGCTTTTTCCTTGGGAGAGTTCAGCGCGTATTGCGGCGCGCTTTGATTAGGCGCCGCGCGCCTTTATGATTGGCGGTGGTAGGGCGGTTTAATGGCTGACGCGGATTTATTGTCAAAAATAAGCAGATTTTATGACCACATAACCGGGCGAAAAAGCAGCACACTAATCCATAGGCGGTAAACCGCTATTTTTTGGCCAGGAGGAAACAAAGTGAGCAAACAAAATTTAGAGATGCTGGAAGAGATTTTTAAGGGCGCGAAGATGGGTATGAACGCCACTAAGCTGGTCATGGATAAAACTAAGGACACTGATTTGAAAAACAAGCTGACCGGCCAATACGGAAGCTTTTCCAAAACAGCTCAAAAGGCGGAGGAAATGCTGATTTCTAACAACAAGATTCCAGAGGAAAGCGGCATGATGGAAAAAGCTATGCTTTGGAGCTCAGTGCAGCTGAACTCCATGCTGGACACCGACGCCTCCCACATTGCGGAGATGGTAATCAACGGCAGTACCATGAGCATAGTCAGCATGACGAAAAAGCTGAACGAGCTGCCGGAAGCCTCTCCGGAGGTTCGGACGCTGGCTAAGGATTTTATCCACGACCAAGAGCATTATATTGGAGAAATGAAGTCCTTTTTGTGCTGACTTCTTTCCGCTAAAGCAGCAAGAGCGCTGGAGCACGTTGTGGTCCAGGCGCTCTTGCGCGAGGGATTCCGATAGGTTCAAACACATCTTTTAAACATATTGAAAAGCAAATGATTATACATCGGAAGCAGTCTGAAAAAGAGGCTTCGTTAGGCTGAACAGTTGCAATTTACGCTTGTTTTCTTTATAATAGATATCTGTATGAAAAGCGATCGATCAGAAGGATCAACGGCATGATATCAGGAAAAGGAAGATAGAGATGGCTCTTTTGGGCGTCAGCAATCTGACAAAGGCTTTCGGCACGGACCTCCTGTTTGAGGGCGTGTCCTTTGAGGTACAGGCAAACGACAAAATAGGGGTGGTGGGAGTAAACGGCTCCGGGAAAACCACTCTGTTCAAAATGATCACCGGCGAGATGCGTCCCGACGACGGGGAGCTGTATCAAAGCAAGCAGGCCGTAGTGGGCTATATGGAGCAGCATGTGTGTAAAAATCTGGAGGAAACCGCTCTGGATGAGGTGCTGACGGTATTCACCCCTCTGATGAAAATGGAGGAGGAGATAGAGCTGCTTAACGTACGCCTGCAAAAAGGGATGGGCTCCGCAGAGGAGCTGATCGAGCGTCAGGCGCTTTTAAACGACCGTTTTGTCCGGGAGGGCGGGATGACCTATCGCAGCCGGGCGAGGTCCGCCTTGCTGGGCCTTGGCTTCAGCGACGAGGATATGGCTCTGACGGTAGGAGCATTGAGCGGCGGGCAGAAGGCCAAGCTTCAATTGGCGAAAATGCTCCTGAGCGGGGCGAATCTGCTGCTTCTCGATGAGCCGACCAACCACCTGGATATTTCCTCTGTAGAGTGGCTGGAGGATTACTTGAAAAGCTTTAACGGGGCGTTTTTGGTCATCAGCCACGACCGCTATTTTTTGGATCGGATCACTTCCCGCACTTTTGAGATGGAGAACCACCGGCTGACGGTGTATAAGGGCGGATATACCGCCTATCTGACCCAAAAAGAGGAGGCGGAGCTTACAGCCCGCCGGGTCTATGAGAACACCATGAGGGAGATTACCCGGCTGGAGGGAGTCGTAGCCCAGCAGCGGCAGTGGAACCGGGAAAAAATATTAAAACAGCAGAAAGCAAGCTGAAGGTGATCGAGAGGCTGGAACGGGACCTGGAAAAACCGCAGGCGGCGCCGGAAAGCATCCGTTTTCAATTTGAAATCAAACAGCCCGGAGGCAATGACGTGCTGGAGGTGGAGGAGCTCTCTCTTTCCTTCGGCAAGGCCCCTCTGTTTGAGCGTGTGAACCTCAAGCTGCGGCGGGGGGAAAGAGTTTTTTTGCTGGGACCCAACGGCTGCGGCAAGACCTCTTTGTTTAAGACCATCCTGAACCAGTACCAGCCGGACAGCGGCCGTATTAAGCTCGGGGCCGGCATTGATCTGGGCTATTACGATCAGATTCAGGCGGGACTGGATACAGATAAAACTGTGATGGACGAAATTTGGGATCAATATCCGCGTATGACACAGACCCAGGTGCGCAGCGCTCTTGCGGTGTTCTTGTTTAAGGGAGACGACGTGTTTAAGCCGGTGCGGGCCCTGTCCGGCGGGGAGAAGGCTAAGGTGCTGCTGCTGAAGCTGATGCTCTCCAAGGCGAATTTTTTGCTGCTGGACGAACCTACCAACCATTTGGATATCGCGTCCCGTGAAGCGTTGGAGAGCGCTTTGCAAGGCTATGAGGGAACCCTATTTGTAATTTCTCATGACCGCTACTTAATCAATAAAATAGCGGACCGGGTCTATTATCTGGAGCCTGGCGGCGCGGAGGAATACCAGGGGAATTACGACGCTTTTCTGGAAAAGCGCCGGCAGGAAGAAGAACCGGAAAAGGGAGTGAAACCGGTTCCGAAGCAAAATGATTATAAGCTGAGAAAGCAAAAGGAATCGGAGCTGCGAAAACTGAAAACCCGGGTGAGAAGGGCGGAGGAGGAAATCGACGGCTTAGACCGGGAAACCGCCGAGCTGGCCGGCCGGCTCAGCGATCCGGAGACTGCCAGTGACTATGAGAAAGCGTTGGAGCTGACCCAGAGAATGGAAGAATTGAGGGCCCGGCAGGAGAAACTGATGGAAAGCTGGGAAGCTCTCTGCCAGGAGCTGGAGGAAAAGGAAGCTCGATAAGAAAACCGCTGAGCTGATGGGACCGCAGGCCGCGGCTTGCGGAGCTGGTTGGCCGGAGCGGGAAAAGTCCTGTTCAGGCCGGCTTGAACTAAGGCGGCTTGCGTTCCGCCCTGCCCGCGCCGCTTGTCCTACAGCTCCCGCGGCGTCCATAGGGAAAGCCATTCCTTTGGTGATTCCAGCAGGCGGCTTTCGACCTTCGAAGGGCCGTTTTCAATGCCCCTTCTGCCGCCTTAGGCAAAAGACTTTTACGGGAGTGCTTTCCCAGTCCGCCGGCTTCTGATTTTTCCAATGGTTTGCCGCGTTCCGCATCAATCAAAAAGAGGACGGGGGAGCCCCCGTCCTCTTTAACCATCGCTTTTTGTTCCTGTTAAGCTTAGTAAGGCTTATTTACCTCTTTGCTTGCTTCAAGCTTCAAGAAATCTTTTTCCAGAAGCTTCCCAGCCGTAATTTTTTAAAATCCCCTGCCGCCATAATCAATGCTTTGAAAGGCGGCGCGCCGGGAAGAAATCAATTTGAACCGCCGAAAAAGAATCAAAGCTTAAATTCCTGAATTTCCTTTTTCAGCTTTTCTGGACATTCTTCCTCGATTTCCACTGTGATAGGCTTGGAAAGATCCAGGCTGAACACGCTCATAATGGATTTGGCGTCGATTTTGTATTTATCGGAAAGAAGATTTATCGTAAAATCGTATTCATTAGCGATGCAGACAAACTTTTTTACAGCGTCGATGCTGGACAAAGAAATCGTCTCAGTATACATTGTTTGCAATCCCTCCATTATTTCTTTTCATTTAATAATAGCCTCATTCTTACAGAAGGTCAAGTCCTAATTGCCACGACAATTTGACGGCGGCGCTAAAACAATTTAGATAAAATAACAAGGAGCCGGTTTATGAAAGCATATATCCTTACGTTAGGCTGTAAAGTGAATCAATATGAATCTCAGGCTATGCTGGAGGAGCTTTGCCGCAGCGGCTTTGCCCCCGCCGAGACGGAGGAGGAGGCAGATGTGGTGATTCTTAACTCCTGTACCGTGACGGCGGCAAGCGATCAAAAAATGCGAAAGCTTCTCCACCGGGCCCGCAGGAAAAATCCTCAGGCGCTGCTGGTTCTTACCGGCTGTATGCCCCAGGCCTTCCCGGAGGAAGCCGCCAAGCTGCCGGAACCAGATCTGGTTTTGGGAACCTCCAATCGAAAGGAGCTGGTGCCGTCTGTTCTGAAGGCCCTGGAGAACCGCCGCCGGGAAGTGAAGATCCGGCCTTATACAGGAAAGGACTCCTTTGAAAGCCTCCAGATTCACAGCTTTCAGGAGAGGACCCGGGCTTTTTTGAAGATACAGGATGGATGCAACCGGTTTTGTTCCTACTGTATTATTCCCTATTCCCGGGGAAGAGTGCGGTCAAAGCCCTTGGAAGAGCTTACCCGGGAGGCCCGGACTCTGGCGGCGTCCGGTTACCGGGAAATTGTTCTCACCGGAATCAACCTGTCCTGCTACGGACAGGATAGCGGACTGGGGCTTTGGGACGCGGTGGAAGCGGTCTGCGGCCTGCCGGAGGTGGAGCGGGTGCGCTTAGGCTCCTTAGAGCCGGAGCAAATGGAGCTGCCTGTTCTGGAACGCCTGGCCCGGCAGGAAAAGCTGTGCCCCCAGTTCCATCTTTCTCTGCAAAGCGGCTGTGACGCCACATTGAAAAGGATGAACCGCCATTACACGGCGGCGGAATATGAGTCTATTGTGAACAATATCCGCGGGGTATTCGATAATCCGTCGGTGACCACGGATATGATGGTAGGATTTGCTGGGGAAACTCCGGAGGATTTTGAGGAGTCCTTGAATTTCGCGCGGAAAATCGGGTTCGCCAAGGTCCATGTGTTCGCCTATTCCCGCCGGCCGGGTACCGCGGCGGACCGTATGCCCGGCCAGGTGCCCAACAAAGTGAAGGAGGAACGCAGCAGGCAGCTGATTGAGGCAACTAATGAAGCCCGGCGGCGCTTTTTGCTGACCCAGGTGGGAAGGACCGAGCCGGTGTTGTTTGAGTCAAAGCGCTTGGAGGATTATTATGAGGGGTATACCGCCAATTATACCCCTGTGCATGTCCAGAGCCCTATTCCGCTGTTTGGAAAGATTTTGCCGGTGAAAATTCTGGAGGCTGGAGAGGATTTCTGCTTCGGAAGCTTAATATGATTTTAACTAAAATTTAAGGAAACTTTTCCCGGCTTTTCTGTTGACTATTTCCGCTGTTCCTGAGAAAATATAACCGTAAGGGGTTTATAACGAGGAAAGAAGGGCGTGTATGGAAAAATATGCGAAGAGGTTTACCAAACAGGAAAAAAGCTGGATCCTGTATGACTGGGCCAATTCTGTGTACGCCACCAATATTATGGCGGCGATATTCCCCATTTATTTTGGAGCGGTATGCGAATCCGCCGGCGTGGACAATGTCCAGGTTTGGGGCTACGGCACCTCGGCGGCAACCCTGGTGGTAGCGGTAATGGGGCCGGTTCTAGGCGCTGTCGGGGACCATAAGGGTATGAAGAAAAAGCTGTTCACCGGCTTTTTGGCGGCAGGCGTTCTGTTCACCCTGATGATGGCTGTTTTCGACCAATGGCAGCTGCTGTTGGCAGGCTATGTGATTTCCTATATCGGATTCGCCGGTTCCTGCCTGTTCTACGACTCCTTCCTTACCGACGTCACCACCGAGGAGCGGATGGACCGGATTTCCTCCTGGGGCTACGCTATGGGCTACATAGGCGGCAGCACCATCCCTTTTGTCATTTCCATTGCGGTTTTACTGATTATGGGCATGGATAATCCGGCGGCGGTTAAGTTCTCCGTGGTGATTACCTCTGTGTGGTGGCTCATTTTCAGTATCCCGATCCTAAAAAATGTGAATCAGACCCACTATATTGAGGCTCCGGCCTCCAAACTGCTTTCCCACACCTTCCAGAGCTTAAAGAAAACCTTAAGGGAAATTTTTCGGAATAAGACGATTTTTATTTTTATCATCGCTTATTTTTTCTATATTGACGGTGTGGGCACGGTAATCCACATGGCAACCAGCTATGGCACCAATTTGGGCTGGATACCACCGGTATGATCATCGCTCTGCTGGTGACGCAGATTGTGGCCATGCCTTGCTCGATCCTGTTCGGCAGGGCTTCGGGAAAATTCAGCTCTATCAAGCTGATTCTCTTTGCCATCGCCATGTACCTGGTGATTTGTGTGCTGGGCTTTTACATGGGCTTTCATGTGGAGCAGGCGGAGCTTTCCAAGGCCGCCGACCCTCAGGCTATCAAAGCGCCCTAGCCTTTTCCCAGACCCTTTTCTGGATCATGGCGGTGCTGGTAGGTACGGTTCAGGGGGGCGTCCAGGCGATTTCCCGTTCTTATTTCGGCAAGCTGGTGCCGCCGGAAAAATCCAACGAGTTTTTCGGCTTTTTCGATATTTTTGGAAAATTCGCCACAGTTATGGGCCGGCGATTGTGGCCCTGATTTCCGGTTTGACTGGAAGGGATTCCATCGGCGTGCTCAGCGTTTCCGTGCTGTTCCTCATCGGAGGGGGGCTGCTGATAGGCTTCCGGTCTCATTTTACCGCTGAGGCGGCAGAACGTTCCAAGCAGGCGGCGAAAAATGACGCCGGATAAACATCAAGTTGAAAAGGTGAAGCGGCCGAGAAGCGCGGCGGCCTTGCTGGCTGTAAGCTTTTGCCCGCAAATGGGTTTTTATCCTGCTGGATAAATTTTTCCAGCCCGGCTGTATTCGAAAGCAGCCGGCAGTGTCATTGAGCTTGGAGGAAAATTTATGAAAAAGTGGTATGCCGAGGAATATGAGTTTCAGATTGAGGTGACAGGGTTCCTCCGTGGAAACAGCACAGAGCGCTTCTGCCGGAACGGCGAAGAAATTGGGGACCGGTATACCTGTACCTATGGCTGTCCTGTCAATGGGCAGGGAGAGGGAATTTGCTCTAAGACCATGACGATTTTGTTTCCGATTATGGAAGCGGTCAGAAGCGGCGGAGATCTGCAAAACATCGGCGGCAGCGGTCCGTACACGAAAGACATTGTCTGCCCGGATGGCTGTGTGATGTTCAGAATGACCGCCAAAAAGCTTGGAAACGAGAACTTCTATAAAGGGAAGTTTTTTGATTGACTCCATTGACCTGAAGCGTACGGCCTCTTAAAAACGATCAGAAAGCGCCGCTTGAAGGATCCTTCAAGCGGCGCTTTCTGCGTTTCATCCGCAATATTATTCGTGATAGAGATATCGTTCCCGGCATGAAGCAGGCGTGTGGAAAGCGGCAGACCGGTAAAAAGCTTTTTAAGCCTCGCCGCCGGGCGGAGCGGTGTACGCCTTATCCACGTTTACCACAATTTCGTAACGCGCATCCAAGGCTTTGACGGCCTGGCGCAAGGACTCCACCACCTGGTCGTCGGTCAGGCGGAATTGATGGGGCACCACAATGTCGAAAATCAGGTTGGTGTGGGTGGGGCCTTTTACCATCCGAAAGTCGTGAATCGTAACCCGGGAGTCCAGAAGCCGGACGATGGACGAAAGCTTTTGGTGAATTTCGTTGGTTTCCTTATCGTCGGTGATAATCGGGTCCATATGGATCACGACCTCGCAGTCAAACTTCTTTTTCAGGTCCCGTTCGGCATTGTCTATGGTGTCATGGATCTTTAGGATATCCACGTCGCAGGGAACCTCTGCGTGGAGGGAGACAACGCTGTGGCCGGGACCGTAGTTGTGAACGATCAAATCGTGCACGCCTATGATTTCCGGATAGGACAGCACCTCCTGCTGGATCTGCTTGACAAACTCCGGATCGGGAGCCTCGCCCAGCAGCAGGTCTAAGGTTCCTTTGGCGGTGGAAACGCCGGTATATAAAATGAAAAGCGCTACCAGCACGCCCAGATAACCGTCTAAATTCACTCTGGCCCAATAGCCGATGACAAAGCCCGCCAGTACAGCGGAGGTGGCCGCCACATCGGACAGACTGTCCATAGCGGTGGCTCTCAGCACGGCGGAGTCGATTTTATCTCCCATTTTCCGGTTGAAAAAGCACATCCACAGCTTTACCAATATGGAAATCCCCAGCACCGCCGGAGTTATCCAGGAAAAACTGATTTCCTCGGGATGGAAAATCTTATCCAGAGAGGTTTTCGCCAGCTCTACTCCCATGAGCACAATAATAAAGGATACGATCAGCCGGCCACATACTCGATTCTGCGTGGCCGAACGGATGCTTGTCGTCGGCAGGCTTGCCGGCCATCTTAAAGCCCAGAAGGCTGACGACGCAGGAGCCTCCGTCGGACAGGTTATTGATGCCGTCGGCAACAATAGAAACCGCGCCGGTCAGAAGCCCCGCGGCGATTTTGGCGGTGCAGAGCAGGGCGTTGCAGAGAATACCCACAACGCCGCTTACCACGCCGTATCTCTGCCGCACAGCAGGGCTTTTCACGTCAGACGCGTTGGGAATAAAGTGTTTTATGAGGAAATTAGTAAGGATGGTTCCTCCTGAAACAAAAGATTTTGTTTTTCAGTTTATCACGAATCGCTGGTTTTCGCAAGGCGGAATCCCCCTATCTGTGAAAATACCCTTTCAGGGCGTGAAAATCATTGCGGGGCTGAGAGCGTATCAGGGTTCCCCAAAAAGGCGTAGATAAAATTCAACACAATCCACAAGAAAAATTCAAAATAAAATTCTATGTTCTAACTTCCTTTGAAAAAAATATCTTCCTAAACAAATGGAAATAGTGTATAATAATACATTAGTATAAAGGCTAGTGATGAGATTCCGGAGAGCTGATCCTTGGCGCGGACAGGCCGTGCCCCGTGAGAGGTTTTACTTTTTTCGGGCGGAAGCTGCTGCGGACAGACACAGATGAACTGGAGGCAAGACTATGGAACAGACAGCGTACTTAATTCTGGAAAACGGTACTGTTTTTGAAGGAAAGAGTTTTGGCGCCGCTTTTGACGTTACTGGGGAACTTGTTTTCACCACGGCGATGACCGGCTATTTGGCTACTCTTACCGATCCCAGTTATTATGGACAGATCGTGGTGCAAACTTTTCCTTTAATCGGCAATTACGGCGTGATTCCAGCGGAATTTGAAAGCCAAACGCCTCGTTTGAAGGCTTATATTGTAAGAGATTGGTGTCAAGAACCCTCTAATTTTAGATGTGAAGGGAACCTTGACACTTTTTTTAAAGGAAAAAAACATTCCCGGCCTTTACGGCATTGACACCCGGGCGCTGACCAGGATCGTGCGGGAATACGGCGTGATGAACGCCCGGATCACCATGGAAAAGCCGGACGCGGCCGCCCTGCTCCCTGAAATTAAGGCCTATAAGATCAAAGACGCGGTGAAAACCGTCACCTCCCAGGAGGTGGTAATCCATGAGGGCAAGGGAAACCACAGAGTGGTGCTGTGGGATTTCGGCGCCAAGGAAAATATCGAGAAATGCCTGCTGAATTACGGCTGCGAGGTGATCTGCGTTCCGTCTTTCGCCACCGCAGAGCAGATCCTTTCCTATGAGCCGGAGGGTGTGATGCTGTCTAACGGCCCGGGAGACCCGGCGGAAAACGTGGAGGTCATTGAGGAACTGAAAAAGCTGTGCGCTGCAAAGATCCCGATCATGGGAATCTGCCTGGGCCATCAGCTTCTGGCTTTGGCCAACGGGGCGAAAACCGAGAAAATGAAATACGGCCACCGGGGCGCCAATCAGCCCGCGGTGGAGCTGGCCACAGGCAAGGTGTTCATCACCAGCCAGAACCACGGCTACGCGGTGATCAACGACAGCTGCCCGCCGGCGCGGAAGTCAGCTTTATCAATGCCAACGACGGCACCTGCGAGGGTGTCAATTACCATAATATTCCGGCGTTCTCCGTCCAGTTCCACCCGGAAGCCTGCGGCGGCCCGCTGGATACGATGTTCCTGTTTGAGAAGTTTATGACACGGATGGAGGAGGAAAAAACATGCCGCTGAACAAAAAGCTGAAAAAGGTAATGGTAATCGGCTCCGGCCCGATCGTAATCGGCCAGGCCGCTGAATTCGACTATGCCGGAACCCAGGCATGCCGCGCCCTGCGGGAGGAAGGCTGGAGGTTGTGCTGGTGAATTCCAACCCCGCCACCATTATGACCGACAACGCATGGCGGATAAAATTTACATTGAGCCGCTGACCCTGGAAACCGTCAAAAGGATCATCAAAAAAGAAAAGCCGGACAGCCTGCTTTCCACTCTGGGCGGCCAGACCGGCCTGACCCTTTCCATGCAGCTGGCCAAGGAAGGCTTTTTAGAGGAAAACGGCGTGACCCTGCTGGGCGCTAATCCGGAGACCATCGACAAGGCGGAGGACCGCCAGATGTTCAAGGATACTATGGAATCCATTGGCCAGCCCTGCATCCCCTCCAAGGTGGTGAATACGGTGGAGGCGCGGTGGACTTCGCCAATGAGATCGGCTACCCGCTGATTATCCGCCCGGCCTTTACCTTGGGCGGCTCCGGCGGCGGTATCGTGGAAAACGAGGAGGAGCTTCGGGAAATCACGGAGAACGGCCTGCGGCTTTCCCCGATCACCCAGGTGCTGGTGGAAAAATGCGTGTCCGGCTGGAAGGAAATCGAGTTTGAGGTGATCCGGGACAGCAAGGGCAACGTCATCACCGTCTGCTCCATGGAAAACTTTGATCCGGTGGGCGTTCACACTGGGGACTCTATCGTAATCGCTCCGGCGGTGACTCTGGCGGACCAGGAATACCAGATGCTCCGTTCCGCCGCCCTGGATATCATCAGCGTGCTGAAGGTAGAGGGAGGCTGCAATGTCCAGTTCGCCCTGAATCCGGACAGCTTTGAATACGCGGTCATCGAGGTAAACCCCCGTGTGTCCCGTTCCTCCGCCCTGGCCTCCAAGGCCACCGGCTATCCCATCGCCAAGGTGGCGACCAAGATCGCCATCGGCTTTACTCTGGACGAAATTAAAAACGCCGTTACCGGCACCACCTACGCCTGCTTTGAGCCGGCCATCGACTATGTGGTGGTCAAGCTGCCCAAGTGGCCCTTTGATAAATTTGTTTACGCCAAAAGAAATCTGGGAACTCAGATGAAGGCTACCGGCGAGGTGATGGCCATCGGACAGACCTTTGAGGAAGCCATCATGAAGGCGGTCCGGGGCGCGGAGATCTCCCTGGACACCCTCAACAGCCCCAAGCTGAAGGAGCTTTCTGACGCGGAAATCAAAGCAAAGGTCAGCGTGTGCGACGACGAGCGCCTGTTCGTAATCTATGAGCCTTGCAGCGGGGCGTTTCCGTAGACTATATCCACGACGTAACCAAGATCGACGAGTGGTTCCTCTACAAGCTGGTAAAGCTGGTTCAGATGGAACAGGAGCTGGCCAAGGGAGAGCTGACCGACGAGCTGTACCTGAAAGCCAAACGCATGGGCTATCTGGATAAGGTCATCAAGAGAATTTCCGGGTGCGAGATCGCCCACCCCCGGTTCCCGGTTTATAAAATGGTGGATACCTGCGCCGCCGAATTCGCGGCGGAGACTCCTTATTTCTACGCTTCCTACGACGAGGAAAACGAGGCTCTGGAATTTTTGGAGCACGACGATCCCAACCGGAAAACCGTCATCGTGTTCGGCTCCGGCCCTATCCGCATCGGACAGGGCATCGAGTTCGACTACGCTTCCGTCCACTGCGTCTGGGCGCTGAAAAAGGCGGGCTATGAGGTGGTTATCGTCAATAATAACCCGGAAACGGTTTCCACAGATTTCGACACCTCCGACCGGCTGTATTTCGAGCCTCTCACCCCCGAGGACGTCATGGGCGTGATCCATACGGAGAAGCCCTACGGCGTGGTTGTGCCTTCGGCGGACAGACCGCCATCAAGCTGGCCAAGTTCTGGACGACCAGGGAATCAACGTACTGGGCACCTCCTTTGACAGCATCGATATGGCGGAGGACCGGGAGCGGTTCGACGAGCTGCTGGAAAAGCACCACGTGAAGCGCGCCGAGGGCTTTACGGTGATGACCACCGAGGAAGCCTGGAGGTCGCCAACCGGATCGGGTATCCGGTGCTGATGCGGCCGTCCTACGTGCTGGGCGGCCAGAACATGATCATCGCCTTTAATGACGCGGATATCAAGGAATATATGGCCATCATTTTGGCGCAGGAGATCGAGAACCCCATTTTGATCGATAAATACCTGATGGGCACCGAGCTGGAGGTCGACGCCATCTGCGACGGCGAGGACATCCTGATTCCGGGCATTATGGAGCACATCGAGCGCACCGGCGTCCATTCCGGCGACTCCATCGCCGTGTACCCGGCCTGGAACATCAACGACGTGATGACGGACAAGATCATCGAGAGCTCCCGGAATTTGGCCATTTCCCTGAATACTAAGGGATTGGTGAATATCCAGTATCTGATCTATCACAACGAGCTGTATGTGATCGAGGTGAACCCTCGTTCCTCCCGCACCATTCCGTATATCAGCAAGGTCACCGGCGTGCCGATGGTGGACCTGGCTACCCGGGCGATGCTGGGCGAAAAGCTGAAGGATATGGGATACGGCACCGGCCTTTATAAGAAATCCCCCTATGTGGCCATCAAGGTGCCGGTATTCTCCTTTGAGAAGCTGATCAACGTGGATACCCATCTGGGACCGGAGATGAAGTCTACCGGCGAGGTGCTGGGGATTGCCGGCACGCTGGAGGAGGCCCTCTATAAGGGCCTGATCGCCGCGGGCTATAAAATGAAGAAGGATGGCGGCGTGTTTATCACTGTCCGGGATTCCGATAAAAACGAGATCGCGGAAACCGCCAAGAAATACGCGGATCTGCTTTACCCTTTACGCCACCAAGGGTACCGCCAAGGTGCTTGCCGAGGCGGGCATCCAGGCGATCCCGGTGAATAAGATCCATGAGGACGACCATAACAATACCATCGAGCTGATCGAAAGCGGAAAGATTCAATATGTGATCTCCACCTCCTCCAAGGGCAGAATTCCCACCCGTGACAGTGTAAAGATCCGCCGGAAAGCGGTGGAGCGCAGCATTCCCTGCCTGACCTCCATCGATACCGCCAACGCTATGGCGAACTCCCTGAGAAGCGGTATTCTCCCTACAGCACAGAGCTGGTGGACATCAACGACATGAGAACGGAGAAAATCAAGGCTAACTTCACCAAAATGCACGGATGCGGCAACGACTATATCTATTTTGACTGCTTCCAGCATGATATCAATAATCCTGAGGCTCTGTCCGTCCGGCTGTCCGACCGGCATTACGGCATCGGCGGTGACGGCGTGATCCTGGTGTGCCCCTCTGATGTGGCCGACGGCAAAATGCGTATGTTCAACTTGGACGGCAGCGAGGGCAAAATGTGCGGCAACGGCATCCGCTGCGTGGGCAAGTTCTTGTATGACCACGGCCTGGTGGACCCGGCCAAGGAAAAGATCACGGTGGAAACCTTAAGCGGGATTAAGACCCTGTGGCCTATCTATAACGACAGAAAGGTCTGCGCCATGAAGGTGGATATGGGCAAGGCGGAGCTGACCCCGGCGCTGATCCCGGTGGACGCCTCCAAGCTGCCGGACCCGAAGGCGGACCGGATCGTCAATGCGCCTATACCGTGGACGGCGTGGAATACCATGTGACCTGTGTTTCCATGGGAAACCCTCACTGCGTGGTGTTTAAAAAACGACGTGGAAACCATGGACATTGAGAAAATCGGCCCGGCCTTTGAAACCAGCGAGCTGTTCCCGGAGCGGGTGAATACCGAGTTTATCCGGGTGCTGGATGACCACACTCTGAAAATGAGAGTATGGGAGAGAGGCAGCGGGGAAACCTGGGCCTGCGGCACCGGCGCCTGCGCCGCGGCGGTAGCGGCGGTGGAAAACGGTTACTGCAAAAAGGATACTGATATCACCGTGAAGCTGATCGGCGGCGATCTGGTGATCCGCTATACCGACGATACGGTCTACATGACCGGCAACGCCGTGACGGTTTACGAGGGCGTTGTGGAGATCTAATCCGGAGGCTATTCCGAAAGGAGCGAATATCTTATGAATATCAACCATAATTTTCAGAATGTAGCTGACAGCTACCTGTTTTCCACCATCGCCAAAAAGGTGGCGGAATACCAGCAGGAAAACCCCAAGGCGGATATCATCCGACTTGGAATCGGCGACGTGACCATGCCCTTGGTTCCCGCCGTCATTGAGGCCTTCACGGCGCGTCGATGAGATGGGAAAAAAGGAAACCTTTCACGGCTATGGCCCGGAGCAGGGCTACGGCTTTTTGAAGGAGGCTCTGAAGGCTATTACGCTCAGCGGGGAATCGAGCTGGACGGGGATGAGATTTTTGTTTCCGACGGCGCCAAAAGCGACGTGGGCAATATTTTAAACCTGTTCAGCCAGGATAATACCGTTCTGGTGCCGGATCCGGTTTACCCGGTGTATGTGGACACCAACATTATGGACGGCAGAAAGATCCTTTATATGAACGCCAACGCGGACAACGGCTTTCTGCCTCTGCCCGACCCGGCGGTCAAAGCGGATCTTATCTATCTTTGCTCTCCCAATAACCCTACCGGTGCGGTTTACAGCCACGCCCAGCTGAAGCAGTGGGTGGATTACGCCAATGAAAACCACGCGGTGATCCTGTTTGACGCCGCTTACGAGCGTTTGTGGGCGACAAGAGCCTGCCCAGAAGCATCTTTGAGATCGACGGTGCCCGGACCTGCGCCATTGAGTTTTGTTCCCTGTCAAAGACCGCCGGGTTCACAGGAACCCGCTGCGGCTACACTGTGGTTCCTTTTGATCTGGAGTCCGACGGCGTAAAGCTGAACAAAATGTGGCTGCGGCGCCAGACTACTAAGTTTAACGGCGTACCCTATATTGTCCAGAAGGGCGCCGCGGCGGTGTTCTCCGATGAGGGGCAGAAGCAGATCCATCAGGTGATCGGCTATTATAAGCAGAATGCCAAGGTGATTGCCGACGCTTTGAAGGAACTGGGCGTTTGGTTTACCGGCGGCGAGCATTCTCCCTATATCTGGCTTCAGTGTCCCAACGGTATGGCTCCTGGGATTTCTTCGATCTGCTGCTGAAGGAGGGCAACGTAGTGGGAACCCCCGGCGCGGGCTTTGGCAAAAACGGGGAGGGCTTCTTCCGCCTGACCGCCTTTAACGACCTGGAAAACACTAGGAAAGCGGTGGAACGGATCAAAAAGGCTCTGTCCAGCCTTTAAGCTATATAAAAACCGGCAGCGGCATTCGGAGATTTTCCAGCGGCCTTGTTTGTGTACCCGGCCAGAAGCCCGGGCAGAAAAACAGCCCGCCCTGCCGGCAGAGGCTGCTCCGCAAAAAAGAATCGCGTCTGCGCAGAAGGAAGCGGACTGCCGATGGCAGGAGGATAATCAATAGAGTGCAGCTGTTAGAACCGCGGCCTCCCGTTTACAAGCAGTAGGCCGATGGACCCATGCGGGGAACCAATTCCGCGCTTTAGAAGCGCTTATTGGTAGCAAGCCTGATAAGATCAATATGCGCCGGCAAAACTGCCGGCGCATGACTTTTAAATTTCAGCTTGGGCTCCTCGAGCGGCTGCTGAAGATCTTAATAAACTGCTCGGCTGCGGCACCGGCGTACGGAAGTGGCGCGTGAATGGCTGAAGCGCTGGCGGGCGGTCTGAAAAAGCAATCAGAAGCCGACTCCCCCGTGGAATTTAATTTTCACGGGGGAGTTTTTTATCCTAAGGGGAAAAATCCTTCGCGTTTGGCTCCTGCAACGCTAAAACGAAGCCTGGCGCTGATCAGCGCCAGCTTCGAGGGCTTTGTCAGAGAGCGTAAAGAGGATTAGCGATAGTCTATAAGGAAGCGAATATGAAATCGGCGGCGGGAGAAAGGGGAAAATATTAAGATGAAACGGCATCAGCGGCCGGCTGGGCTTCTGTCCGCCCAATCTTTCTACCGTAACCAAGAGAGCCGGGCACATAAAACCCGGCCGATGATACAAAAAGGAACCCGATGAGATTGTGGAATTGCATAAAAAATAAACTAGAACCAAAGAAATCTAAAGAAACAAAGCAGGAAGCGCTTTACGCCGCGAATAAGAACTGAACCATCAGCATGTAAACCACCGTGCCGCAGCCGATGCTCAACAGCATATTGCTCTTCCAATAGTGGAGAACCGCTACCAGGATAATGGCGATCAGCTCCGGCAGCCCGAAGGGAAAAGCGGTTACCGACACGCCCTTCAAGCAGTAAATCACTAAAAGGCCGATCACGGCGAAGGGCAGCACTCTGCCTAAGTATTGAATGAATTTCGGGGTAGGCTTTCCGGCGGGGAACAGCAAAAAGGGCAGAAACCGGGTGACCAGGGTGCCCAGAACCACTGCGGCGACGGTGGCGATTCCCTGCCAAAGGGGCATGGTCATAGAACCGCCTCCTTATTTAAAGGCTTTTTCAGAAGGGACAGCACTGTTAAAATCAAAGCCATCGACGGAAGAATAAATTGATCCGGGCCGAAGACGATGAGGCAGACGGCTGGAACAGCCAGGCCCACCAGAGCAGGCAGATGATTCTTTTGTGATTTCCACTGATCGATAAAAATAGCCGCAAATAGGGCGGTCATCACGAAATCAATTCCTTGAGTGTTGAAAGGGATAAAGGAGCCTAAAATGCCTCCCAGGGTCGCGCCGGCAACCCAATAGCATTGGTTCAGGAGGGTGACAAAAACCATGAACCAGCCCTTGTCCACACCTTTAGGCGACTTTGTGGAACAGAGAATGGAGAAAGATTCGTCGCACATTCCGAAGATTAGGTACCATTTTTTCCTGCCTGTGCCCTTGAAGCGCTCCAGCATGGAGATCCCATAGAACAAATGCCTGGCGTTGACCATCAGGCCAGTAAGAAGGCGTAAACCGGATTAAAGGCTCCACAGAGTAGGGACACGGTTACAAACTCCATAGAGCCGGCAAAAATGGTGGCGCTCATGAGAAGCGGCCACCAAAAGGAAAAGCCCTTGCTGTTCATATAAAATCCGTAGGCCAGCCCTAAAAACAGAAAGCCCATCAAAATCGGAATGGTATGGGGAAAGGCGGCCTTCAGCGCCTTAATTTTTGGATTCATTGGTTTTTTTAATCTCCTTAGCCTGTGAATTGCGTTAAGCGGCTTTGCTCCGGCAGGCTTACTCCTGCTGATTGGATTCCTGTCTGCTTTTCTCTTCCTCCTCAGGCTGCGGCGCTAAATAAACAGACAGCTTTTTTACCCGCTGGTCATCCATTTCCTGAATCGTGAGGGTCATATTTTTAAACTGGAAGGCCTCTCCTGCCTGAGGAATATGCCCTAACGCCTCCAAGGCCCAGCCGCCGCAGGACGTATGGTTGCTCTCCAGATTACTAAAAGGTAAATCCAGATGGTCAAACAGCTCTCGAATCGTCAGGTCGCCGCTGATTAGAAAATGCTGAGAATCAATCCGGACGAAATCCCGGATGATCTCCTCGTCCTCATCCCAGATGTCCCCTACCAATTCCTCCAGCAGATCCTCCATGGTTACCATGCCTACCGTTCCGCCGTAGTCGTCGGTGACGATGGTACGTGGGTTTTATTTCTCTTAAAGTCCGCCAGCAGCGAGGAAAGCTTTTTCGTTTTATAAACGAAAGGCCGGCTGCACCATAGACGCCAAATCAATGGCGTCTCCGCGGACTAAGGCCTCCAGCAGATCCTTGGTGTGCAGAATACCGATGATCCGATCCGAGGTGCCGCGGCAAACGGGAATCCGGGAGAAGCGTTCCGTGAGCACCAGGCCGATGTTTGTCTGGAGGTCATCCTCGATATCCAGGGTGGTCATATCTACCCGGGGCGTGAGAACCTCCTGAACAGTTTTTTCATCAAACTCCAAAGCGTGCTGTACCAGCTCGCTTTCCTGTTTTTCCAGAACGCCCTCGTCCTCGATGCTTTCTACAATAAATTTCAGCTCCTGCTCGGTGACGGTGGGAGTCTCCTCCTCCTTGATGGGAGAAATGTGCTTAGCCACCTTTTTCAGCTGAATAAACAGAAATACTACCGGCCAGAAAACGGTCATTAGAATCCGCAAGGGCCGGGAAAAGGCCAAGGCGAATTTTTCACTGCTTTCCTTGGCGAAGCTCTTGGGAAGCACCTCCCCGAAAATCAGGATTAAAATGGTCATAACGGCGGTGGAAATCGCCGCGCCGGAAGGCCCGAACAGCTTGACGAACAGCAGCGTAGCGATCGAGGACGCTCCGATATTGACAATGTTGTTGCCGATGAGTATGGTGGTCAGAGTGCGGTCGTAGTTTTCTGCGATAAATAAGGCGGTTTTTGCTTTTTTGCTGCCGGCATCCACATAGTTTTGCAGGCGGATTTTGTTTACTGTAGTATAAGCGGTTTCAGAGGCGGAGAAAAAAGCGGAAAGGGCGATTAAAATAACCAGAAGAATATAGGAAAACCAATCGTCCAAAAAAGATCAACTCCATTAAAAATAGATTTTATAGATTCCAGGAGGTAATATTATGACCGGCCAGGCAATTGTACTGCGGATCCCACAGCCGCGCAAAAAGGATATCTGATAGGATTTGACCGGATTTTGATACGGCCAAGATGATGCTTTGGACCGTCAGCGGGGCGGCTGGAACAAGCTGTAAGATCAGGAAATACTATTTTGAGAAAGCTAATCCCGCAAAAACGCCGCAACCTTTCGGAATAAAAGCTGCCGTTCCGCTCCCAAGGTGCAGACATGAGGCTGTTGGGAAGCACCAGAAGCTTTTTTCCACGCTGCTGCTTTGCAGAATAATCCATTTCGGCGCGTCCGGATGAACCGATTGATCCTGCCCGGCCTTGACTACCAGCAAGGGGCAGGTGATTTTTTTCAGATCCCGCTTCGCCAGCAAGGCCAGATGTTCAAATCCTCGATGTTTTTCACCGGAGTGTCGTGGTAGCAGACATCGTAATCAAACAGATAGTCCTGGTAATTTTTATCCCTGCCCGGCAAGATAGGAACCAGTGACCAAAAATATTTTGCCAGACGGCTGCCGTGCTGCAAGATCTTCAGCGCCGGCGCGATGGGCACCGCCTTATGGACCGGCCGGTGCTCGGCCAAAAGGCAGGTGAGGGCGCCGCCCATAGAAAGGCCCACAACGCTGACCTTTTTACAGATCCTCGCCATTTCGTCGTAAGCGTTAAAAGCGGCGTCATACCAATCCTTCCAATTGGTCCGCTGCATATCCTCAATGGTGGTTCCGTGGCCGGGAAGGAGAATTCCCCTTACATAGTGGCCGTCCTGGGCGACAGCCTGCCCCAGAGGCAGCACAGTGCCTGGCGTAGCGGTAAAGCCGTGAATCACCAAAACGCCGTGGCTGCGGCTGCCCTCAAAGGTGAAGGGCTGCGCGTAAGGGTTCTTTGATAAATCCTGATACAGGGTGATCCCCTCCTTTTTGTCCGCCGGGCTGCGCCCCAGAGGAGCTGCATTAAACAATTATAGCCTATTATAGCACAAAAGCTGTTTGTTGTCTAAAGCATTGATGAAATTTCAGGTTAAGCCGGCATGATTTTGGGAATACTATTTTATATTTTTGCGGGGTGTGGTATAATAACATGATGAAAACACGTAAAAAATAGGAAAAACTGTAATCTTCAATAGAGCAGGAGGTTTTCCATGACAAAAAACATTACACGGATTCCGATTTGCGACGGCGTTACCTTTCACAGCATTGGGGAGAAGCGGTTTAAAACCGGCAGGCTGACAGCGGCGATGCTGCTGCCGCTGTCGGCTGAGACAGCTTCCGCCAACGCGGTTTTGCCTTATCTGCTTCGGCGTTCCTGCCGGAGGTATCCTACCTTCCGGGCGCTGAATGAAAAGCTGAGCTCTCTCTACGGGGCTTCCCTTCAGGCCCAGGTGTATAAGCTGGGGGAGGTTCAGGTGCTGGCAGTCTCCGCGGTGGGGCTGGACGACCGCTACGCCCTGGAAAAGGAGGAGGTAGCCGGCGAGCTGGCGGAGCTTTTGTGTTCTATCTTATTCGACCCGGCCTTTGAGAACGGCCAGTTCCGTCAGGAGGATATCGATCAGGAGAAGCGCCAGCTAATCGAGCAGATCGATTCGGAATTTAACGATAAGCGGATTTACGCCCAAATCCGCTGTGAGGAATTGATGTGCCGGGACGAGGCCTTTGGCGTGGGCAGATTCGGCACGAAGAAACAGGTGGAGGCCCTTACCGGCGGAGAGATTTATTCCGCCTGGCGCCGGGCCTTGTCCAGCGCCCGAATGGAATTGATGATGGTGGGAGGCTCCGACCCGCAGAAGGCCGTGGAAGGGTTTCAAAAGGCTTTTGCCCAGGTGAGCAGAAAGGAAATTCTACCCTGCGCCACCCAAATCATGCGAAAGCGGATCGTGTGAAGGAATTTCATGACGTGATGGATGTGGCTCAGGCAAAGCTGGTGATGGGCTTTCGTACCGGCATCGCCGTGCCCGGCGGGGATGTGACGGCGATGCGGCTCATGTCCGCCCTGTTCGGCGGCACGCCCCATTCCAAGCTGTTTTTGAACGTCCGGGAAAAGCTGAGCCTGTGCTATTACTGTTCCTCCTCCTATGACCGGCACAAGGGCATTGTGATGGTTCAGAGCGGCGTGGAGCAGAAGAATATCGAAAAGGCCCGGGAGGAAATCCTCCGGCAGCTTCAGGCGGTGCAGGAGGGTGATTTCAGCGCGGAGGATCTGGACGCCGCGAAAATGAGCGTCGCCAATTCCTTCCGCACCATGTCCGACTACCTGGGCGGGCTGGAAGCCTGGTATTTGAGCCAGGCCTTTGAAAAGACTGTGCTTACCCTGAGCAGAGTGCCGAGGCGGTAGGCGGAGTGACCAAGGAGCAGGTGGTAAAAGCCGCCCAAACCGTCTCTCTGGATACGGTATATCAGCTTACGGGAAAGGAGGAGCCTAAATGACGGAATTGAAAAGCCCAAGAACCGGCGACAGCATTTTTGTGGAGGATCACGCCTCCGGACTGAAAATCATGGTTTATCCCAAGCCAGGGTACCGTTCGGCCTATGCGGTGTTCGGCACCCGGTACGGCTCTGTCAACACCCGGTTTAAGGCGGACGGGGAGCTGGTATCCGTCCCGGACGGCATCGCTCATTTTCTGGAGCATAAAATGTTCGAAAGCGAGGAAGGAGACGCTTTCGCAAAATACGCCAAGACCGGCGCCTCCGCTAACGCTTTCACCTCCTTCGACCAGACCTGCTATCTGTTTTCCTGTACGGAAAACTTTGAGAAATCCTTTGAAATCCTGCTGGATCTGGTCCAGTCCCCCTATTTTACCGAGCAGACCGTCCAAAAGGAGCAAGGAATCATCGGCCAGGAAATCCGGATGTACGACGATTCTCCGGATTGGCGGGTAATGGTGAACCTGCTGAACGCCCTGTACCACAATCATCCCGTAAAAATTGATATCGCCGGTACGGTGGAGTCCATCGCGGAGATCACTGCGGAAAAGCTTTACCAGTGTTACCGGGCTTATTATAATCTGCACAACATGGTGCTGTGTGTGGCGGGCAATGTAGATCCCGGTGAAGTGGTCAAAATCGCGGATCGGAAATTGAAGCCGGTGGAGAAGGTGACTGCGGAAAACGTGTTTCCTCAGGAGCCGGATGGAATCGTACAGGAGCGGGTGGAGCAGCGTTTGGCGGTGGCGGTTCCTATGTTCCAGCTGGGCTTTAAGGAAACGCGGGGGTACAGCGGGTTTCCCCGGAGAAAATGGTTCAGACCGCCGTGCTGCTGGAGGTGCTGGCCTCCAAGGCTTCTCCGCTGTATGAGGAGCTTTTGGAAAAGGGCCTTATCAATACTTCATCCTTTGGAAGCGAATATTTTGAGGGCCCGGGCTATGCCGCGGTGGTGTTTGCCGGAGAATCCAGGAATCCGGACGAGGCGGCCGCAATGATCCGGGAGGCCTGCCGGAAGCTTCATGAAACCGGCGTGACGCCGGAGCAGTTTTCCTGGGCAAAAAGGGCGGTTTATGGCAGAACCCTGGCCATGCTCAACAATACCGAGTCCATTGCCAATGCCATGGTGAGCCAGTATTTCGCAGGCTACAGCCTGTTTGATTATATTGACAGGGCTGCGGAGGTGACCTTAGAGCAGGTCAACGCCAGGCTGGAGGAGCAGCTTGACGACAGCCGCTGCGCTTTGTCGGTAATACTTCCCCAAGAGTAAATTTTAGGAGGACGTTTTATGACACACGTGGAATTTCCGGGCCTCGGGCTTGCGTTTGACGTAAACCCGGTGGCCTTCACCATCGGAAGCTTTGAATTCAGATGGTACGGCATTTTAATCGCCTGGGCTTCATTCTGGCGTTTCTTTATGCGCTGAAAATCTGCAAGCGCTATCAGGTGAACCAGGATCATCTCATCGACTGCATCATCGCCGGACTGATCCTGGGCATCATCGGCGCAAGGCTTTACTATGTGATTTTCTATCCCGGCGATATGTATTGGAAGGATCCCATAAAGATCCTTTACATAAACGAGGGCGGCCTGGGAATTTACGGCGGCATCATCGGCGGACTGCTGGGCGGCATAATAATGGCCAAAATCCATAAGATGAAAATCCCTGCAGTGCTGGACATTGCGGTTCAGGGTTTTTTGATCGGCCAGGGAATCGGCCGCTGGGGAAACTTCATCAACCAGGAGGCCTTCGGCACGACACGAACCTGCCTGGGGCATGTACAGCGCCAAGACGGAAAGCTATCTTGCCAGCCAGCAGGCTTCTCTGGAGGCGGCTGGGATTTCCGTGGACCCCGCAATGCCGGTGCATCCGACCTTTTTATACGAATCCTTGTGGTGCCTGCTGGGAGTTTTGGTCTTGTATTGGTTCAGCAAAAAAGTTTCAGAAATATAACGGGCAGGTATTTTTCCTATATTTAATCTGGTACGGCGTG
>ENA-OQLB01000392-OQLB01000392.1-human-gut-metagenome-genome-assembly--contig:-NODE-392-length-25737-cov-1.959391_pt1 | contig 25737 bp, 35 predicted proteins | sample MGYA00242656_ERZ504813 | MGnify/ENA primary metagenome ERZ504813 (study PRJEB26092, sample SAMD00036388) | human gut metagenome | host: Homo sapiens | study: EMG produced TPA metagenomics assembly of... | reverse complement strand
TTTTCATCCCTTGATTTTTTCTTACGTTATGTTAAATTTCACACCAAAAAAGAACCTGCTGCCACAATTGCATATTCACCTGCAAAATGCTATACTCGGATAAGAAATGTTAATGAAAAGAGGTTTTATTATGAGAGCATATGAACGACTTTTAAATTATGTAATAGTCCGTACTCCAAGTGATGAACACAGTACGACTTCTCCTTCTTCCAATGTCAGTTCGACCTGGCACGTATTCTGGCAGATGAGATGACTGCCTCGGATTCGTGACGTAAGTCTGGATGAATTCTGCTATGTATATGGAAAGATTCCTGCCACACCGGGATATGAGAATAAACCATCTATCGGATTTATCGCACACATGGATACCGTTTCCGATTACTGTGACCATGACATCATCCCGGTCGTACACAAGAACTACGATGGCGGTGATCTGCCGCTTGGCACAAGTGGACGTACCCTTACCGTAAAAGATTTTCCGCATCTTCCATCTCTTGCCGGATGCACCCTGATCACAACAGACGGTACAACCGTTCTTGGTGCCGATGATAAAGCCGGAGTTGCCGAGATCATGACCATGGCTGAAGCTGATCAAAGAAAATATTCCTCATGGACCGATCTCAATCGCTTTTACACCAGATGAAGAAGTCGGTGGTGGAACTGATCATTTTAACGTGGAAAAATTTGGTGCACAGTTTGCCTACACTCTGGATGGCGATACCGAAGGCGAAATTCAATATGAAAACTTCAATGCATGCAAGGCAGATTTTGAAATTACAGGATTTGCTGTGCATCCCGGTTCCAGCAAGGATACGATGATCAATGCGTGCCTGGTTGCCGCTGAAATCAATAACATGCTTCCAGGACTTGAAATCCCACGTGAAACGGAGGATTATGAAGGATTCTACCATCTGACCGGTATGAGTGGAGATGTGGCAAAAGCAGAGCTTCATTATATTGTAAGAGATCATGACAAGAATCTGTTTGAAGCCAGAAAAGAAACTCTTCGCCATATTGAGAAGAACCTCAATGAAAAATGGGGAGAAGGCACTGTGAAGCTTATGATTACTGACCAGTACCAGAATATGGCTGAGATTATTGCCGGATGCATGCATCTGATTGAGAATGCAAAGAAAGCCTGTGAAAATGCGGGTGTTGCACCGCTTGTGCTTCCGATCCGTGGCGGCACAGACGGATGTCAGCTCAGCTTTATGGGACTTCCCTGCCCGAACCTCGGAACGGGGGGACATGCATTCCATGGACCATATGAACACATCACGGCAGAAGGAATGGACAAGGCTGTGGATATCGTGGTTGAACTTGTGAAATTATACGCGGAGATGTAAAGGGTTGTCTGACGGACAGAAGAAATAATACAATAGGGATCACAGACGTTTCGGAATCCAAGAGCATCTAGGTCTGTAGTAAATTTGCTAAAAGCAGTAAGAAAAATGACAAACTCGCTGGCGCTCAAACAGTGTCATTTTTCTTACTAACGCAAATCTGCTACAGACTAAGATGCTTAGGATTCCTGCAAATGTCTGTGATCCCTATTGTATTATTTCTTCTTGTACTGTCGAAAAGTTTTATATATGGATAAGAGTTCCAGGCTCAAGTGAATTTTTTTGGTTAGGATGTCCATATTGCAGGTTATTCAGTTTTATGTTATGTAGCTTTATTTTTATGCTGTTGTTTTTTACATTAAATGGATATTTTATTCAAAGTGTCACATTTCAGGGTTGTATTTCGTTCTTTATTTATAGAACGTTCAATAAAGATATGAAAGAAGGTGTTATTTTTATATGCGTGAGTATTCTGACAGTGAGAAGTTGGAACGATTGTATGAGTTGTATGAGCAGAAGATGTATGCGGTGGCTTTTTCGATTCTGAGGAATGAGTGGCAGGCTGAAGATGCGGTGCAGGATGCTTTTGTACGGTTGCTTAAGAATATACGAAAGCTTCGGGATCTGGAAGATGAAAAAACACGGTCCTATGTTCTTCAGACGATTCAAAGTGCTTCCCTCGATCAGTACCGGAAAAATCAAATAACGTCCAATGCAACGGTTCCAATCAAAGATATGGATTTTGCTGATGAGCGTGATGATATTATGAAGCTGGTCAGCCGTCTTGCCGGTGACTCTGTCCTTGAGCAGATCCTTGGAAAACTTCCCGACTCTTATCGCGATGTGATCCTGTTCCGCTGTGTACACCAGCTTTCGGTAAAAGAAACAGCTTCCGTCCTTGAAATCGGCGAATCTCTGGTTCGGAAACGTCAGCAAAGAGCATTGAAAAAACTCAGATTGATCATAGGAGATGATATGTATGCAAAACAAAAAAATTTGACCAAATAAGCCTTGAAGAATTTGATTCTATGAATATGGATCACACTTTTTCCGATAACTATAACCGAAAAAAGCAGAACTTACTGCATGCTGTCTCGGAAAGTGAACATAACCGGCATCGAAACCATCTTTACCGTGTTGCCGCTGCCATCGTTGCCCTTTCCCTCCTTCCCGCAACCGCATATGCAGCTGACAGACTGCTTCAAATGCATTACAACAGTACCGGAACATACAGCGGTGATCTTTCTCTAACGACTACCTCAAAAGATACTGTATTTTCTCCGGTAAAGCTGACTCCAACTTATTTACCTGATGGAAGTATTGCTGCTTCAGACCGTGGACCTGACAAGTACTATGTCCCTTCCGATACAGAATCTTCTTCACATGGTACTGTATTTTCTCTCTACAAGATGGATACCGATGATTTTACATTTTCGCACTCCTATATGACTTCTCGTGAAGAATTTAATGCCAATGGAAATGATGCGGTTCTGATGACTTTCGACTCTTCTGGAGTCTTTGATAAGGATGCCTACGTCGTCTTCCAGGATTCAGGCTATATTGTTGAAATCAATATGGGAAATGCAATCACCAATGAAGAAGCGAAAAAGATTGCTTCTGGTGTGACACTTACGCCTGCTACAGATTCTGACGCTACCTTTGCAGGTTCTTTGTCCGAACTTAAAACGGAATTAGCTGAAGATGCAGCTGCACCAAAAGCACTACAGACTACCTGGCTTAAAGTAAATGATACCTGGACCGACGAAACCTGTGGCTATCAGATGACTGTTAAAAAAGTAGAAGCTTTTGATAATATCCGTTCACTTAACGCAGATTTCTTTACTGATAATGGTAAAAATCTTCCAGATGGTTCGATTAACGACAACGGAGATCTTATATCATATAATCGTGCTATTATTCAGGTCGGAAATGGAACCGACTCACTCAATACACAAACAGGTACTGCACAGATTCATCGAAAATTATTATATGTAACTCTTGAGATTACAAATCCATCCGACAATCCTTTTTCCGATACGGAATCCTGTGTAAATTATGATCTGACCATTCCGTCCGAAAATCCAGACGGATATTATAACAATGCATTGTTCGATAATCCAACATACAAAGATGTTATCAATTATCCAATTTATTTTGATGCCTCTGTATGCTCCGACAACTCTGACCATCATTACTTTTTCACCAGTCTTGAAAAAGGACAGACCATCACCTGCCATCTTGGTATATTGTCGATGAAGATCTGTTGGATCAGCTTTGTCTCAATACCTCTTTTGACGGACAGATTGGACAGTTTGTGACTCTTTACAAGTAAACAAATATTTTAAACAAAACCGGAGTTGCCGCATATCACTAAAATCCATGCGCCAACTCCGGTTTCTTAAATTTGAAAATATTCTTTTACCTGTCCCAGTATTATCCCCATCAGCTTTGTCCTTGCTTCCACGCTCGCCCATGCTACATGTGGTGTAATCAGCAGTTTTTTGCTGTCTTTTATTTTTCGCAGCGGATTCGTCTCACTCATCGGCTCCTGACAAAGTACGTCAAGTCCGGCTGCAGCTATCTCGTCATTTTCAAGTGCCTCATACAGATCCTGCTCGACTACGATCGGACCACGTCCGAGATTCAGGAAAATACAGGTTTTTTTCATTTTTGCAAATGCTGCTTTATCCATTAAGCCCTCTGTATGTTCATTTAACGGTGCATGAACGGATATAATGTCAGATTTTGCAAGCAATGTATCCAGATCTACCTGTTCGTAACCTTCCTGCGCCGGACGCCTGATGCCGAGTAATAAATAATCTGTGCTCCAAATGCTTTTGCGATATCCGCAACTCTCCGGCCAATTGTTCCCAGGCCTATGATCCCCCAGGTTTTGCCACTGATCTCCGTAAAATGCTCTGCAAAATGCGTAAATATTGTATCATTGATGTAACGCTCTTCTTTTACATAATCATCGTAATAACGTATCTTTTCCAGCAGATAGAGAAGCATTGCAAAAGTGTGCTGTGCCACCGTTTCTGTCGAATAGCCAGCTACATTTCTCCATGCAACTCCTCTTTTTTCCAGATATTCTTTATCCAGATTGTTGGTCCCCGTTGCCGTCACGCATACCAGCTTTAACTTCTCTGCTTTTCCAATCGTCTGCTCATTGACCTGTACTTTATTCAAAATGATCACATCTGCATCCTGAACTCTTTCCGTTACTTCTTCTGATGTAGAAAAATCGTATTTTACGACTTCACCAAGCCTGTCAAATCCAGAAAGATCAATATCTTCTCCAATTGTTTTTACATCTAAAAAAAACTATTTTCATAATCTGTCCCTCACTTTATCACTGTAATTTGCAACTTTTTCCTGTTCATTATCATAACAAATTTATTTTACGGATACAACCCAAACAACCGTTGACATTCTTATCCTATGGCGCGTATACTAAAGAAATGAAGAGCATTTGCGATTATATCCTGATATAATTAGCAGATGTTTTTTTTGGTCTTTCTGGCAAGCCTTCGCTTTTTATAAATCACATTCCATCAACATCAAGGAGGATACTATCATGAATCAGAACAAAGCTTTGGAACTTACAAAAGATATCGCAACTGATATTATCGGAGGAATCCTGATCGCTGTCGGTGTCTATAATTTGCTGCCGCCGCAAAGTTTCCGATGGTAGGGGTAAACGGAATCGCCCTGATCTTTTACCAGTTGTTTGGACTGCCGATCGGTACTGTTGCCCTGATCCTTAACATCCCGATCGCCATCTGTTGTTTTCGGCTTCTGGGCCGCAGATTTTTCCTGAATTCAGTCCGGACGATCATCATTACTTCCATAATCATGGACGCGATCGCACCGCTGTTCCCGGTTTATCAGGGTGACAGACTTCTTTCTGCCATCTGCTGCGGTGTCCTTTCCGGACTTGGTTATGCAATGATCTATATGCGGGATTCTTCAACCGGAGGCTCTGACTTTATCATGATGTCGATCAAAGCACTGAATCCTCACCTTTCCCTTGGAAATATTGCATTTGCACTGGATGCAGTAATTGTGATCCTCGGAACCGTAATTGTATCCCGTGACGTGGACAGTCTGATCTACGGTCTGATCGTCAGCTATCTGCTCTCTCTTGTTATGGATAAAGTTATGTACGGAATTGATGAAGGAAAGCTTGCCCTGATCGTAACCGATCCCGAGCACAGTACTGAAATCTGCTTCAAAATCGATGAAGTTCTCGGACGCGGCTCTACAATTTTAAATGGTATGGGAAGTTATTCCAAAGATGATAAGCACATCATAATGTGCGCCTGCAACAATAAGCAGATGTACGGAATCCGCAAGCTGATCAAAACGATTGATCCAAAATCCTTCCTTGTAATCATGGAATCGAATGATGTAGTGGGTGAAGGATTTAAAGATGAGTAAATTGCGGTCAGCTTTTCAGACAGCTAAGCAAATCATCCGTATCACTTGTTGGACACTTTGCATCAAAAATAGAATTCCTGATAATAAAAACCGGAGGCTCATGTGTCTTTTTACACAAGCCTCCGGTTTTTCTATAATCTGCCAAGCCAATACTTCGCTTTTATACACACTCTGATTCCCTGTCCTTTTTTAAGTCCGGCTCTTCCTATGAATTCAGATCTTCTGTGATTGATTTAAGGTTCATGAAGTTTGTCAGATAATCTGCTGTACCAGTCTTCGCATCTGTTCCGGACATGTTAAATCCACCAAATGGATGCTGAAGTACAACTGCTGCTGTAGATTTTCTATTAAAGTATAAGTTACCTACCTGGAATTCTACTTTTGCTCTCTGGATATTTTCACGTGTCTCACTGTATACAGATCCTGTCAGACCATATTCTGTCTGGTTTGCTACATCAAGTGCTTCATCAAAAGAATCTACTTTGATAACAGCAAGGACTGGTCCAAAGATTTCTTCATTGGCAATTCTTGCATCTCTCTTGATATCGCGGATTACAGTAGGATCAATATAATATCCTTCTGCGTCACTGTATGTACCACCGAATACAACATTTCCTTCTTTACGTCCGATCTCGATGTAATTGGTAATGCTGTTATAAGCGCCCTGGTTGATAACCGGTCCCATCGCTGCATTGCTTTCGCCCGATCCTGGTTCGCCTTCAGTTCTGCTGCGCATTTTACAACTTCATCTACAAACTCATCATATACATCTGCCAGAACAATTGCTCTTGAGCATGCAGAGCATTTCTGTCCCTGGAATGTAAATGCAGAGCTTGCAACTCCATTTGCTGCTTTCTTGATGTCTGCTGTTGAATCTACGATAATTGCATTCTTTCCACCCATCTCAGCCACAACACGTTTGATCCATCTCTGTCCGTCAGCGATCTTGGCTGCATGTTCATTGATTCTGCATCCAACTGCTTTTGATCCTGTGAAGTTTACAAATCTTGTAAGCGGATGTTCTACGATGAAGTCACCAATCTCTGATCCTGATCCAGGAATGTAACTTACTACGTCAGCCGGAATACCGGCTTTCTGGCAGAGTTCTACGAATTTGTATGCAACGATCGGAGCGTCTGAAGATGGTTTGCAGCAGATCGTGTTACCGGTAACAACTGCCGATACGATCATTCCACCAAACAGTGAGAGTGGGAAGTTCCATGGAGAAACAGCCACACCTACACCGATCGGGATGTAAACGCATTTTGTAAGTTCATCTGTAGGAACCAGTTCTTTTCCTTTTTCCAGATTCTGGATATGCATTACATAAGAATTGATAAAGTCAAGCTGTTCGCAAAGTTCTCCGTCAGCTTCTCCCCAGTTCTTTCCACTTTCAAGGACGTTCCATGCATCCATGATGAAACGGTTCTCGATCAGAAGTGCTGCAAGTCTTCTTAATACACGTACTCTTTCTTCTACAGATGTAAGGCTCCATTTTTTGAATGCTTCGTAAGATGACTTGATTGCCTCGTCAGCCTGTTCTTTGCTGCATGAGCATGCATATCCGAGTACTTCCTTTGTAGCCGGTGATACAGAAGCGATCTTCTTTTCTGTCTCAACTTTTTTTTCCACCGATGATCAGCGGGTAAACAGCACCTGCTTCTGCATGAGCCTGTTTGAATGCTTCTTCTATTTTCTTTTTATTTTCTTCCAATGTGAAATCAACTTCTACTGCGTTTTTAAATCCTGTAAGCATGTACTTATGTCCTCCTTGAACTATGGTCTATAAATTGTTTATTATTGTAACAGCAAATTTTCCCCACGTCAATATGTTAAAGTAAAAAAATGTATTTTCGTATACAATTATACCGTTTATATTTTAACAAATAACTTGCATATTTTCGTTCTATTGACATTTTATCTCAATTGATATAAGATATTATTTAAATTGTTCTTTTTAGAACCATTTTTCAAGTGACTGCGCTCAGCGCGAGAATGTGTCAAGGCACATTCTTTTTATTAAAAAAACGGAGGTGTATGGATGAACATTACATATCTGCTTGTATTAATGCAGCGAATTGGGAAAATACATGAACAGATGTTGAAAGAATTATGCCGCCAGTATGATCTCTCGCTGATCGAGGCTAAGATCATTGCTTTCTTACATAATAACCCCACAAAAGATACCGCAGGTGATATTGCCGAGCTCCGGATGCTCTCAAAAGGGAATGTATCCCTGGCAGTTGATCTTTTGTGTCAGAAAGGGTTTCTTTCAAAAACAGCAGACCAGACGGATCGCAGGAAAACGCATCTTTCCCTGCTGCCATCATGCGAAAATGTTACCGGAGCAATCGACACGTTCCAGTCTGCTTTTTACCACAATCTGTTTGACGGATTTTCATTAGAAGAATTCCAGATGTTCGCCTCGCTGAATGAACGTCTGGCATCCAACGTAGCAACTATTTATCACAAAGGAGATTATTAGACATGAACAAAGACAAAGATTTTCTGGGTACTGAACCCGTCGGAAAGCTGATGTTCCGGCTGGCGCTTCCGACGATCACCGCACAGCTCATCAATATGCTGTACAACATTATTGACCGTATTTACATCGGACACATTCCTGGTAATGGGGCACTTGCCCTTACCGGAGTCGGCGTATGTATGCCACTGATTATGATCATTTCCGCTTTTGCCGCACTGGTTGGAGGCGGTGGTGCACCGCGTGCTTCGATTGAAATGGGAAAAAATGATCTTAATACTGCAGAACATATTTTGGGTAACTGCTTTTTCCTGCAGATTCTGATTTCTATAATCCTGACAGTCATCCTGCTGTTTGGTAACCGTACTTTTCTTCTTGCCTTCGGTGCCAGTGAAAATACGATTGAATACGCTGTAAATTATATGAACATTTACGCTGTCGGCACTATTTTCGTCCAGCTTACCCTTGGCATGAATATGTTTATCACCACACTAGGACTTGCCAAACAGGTATGCTCTCTGTTCTGATCGGAGCAGTGATGAACATTATTCTGGATCCGCTGTTTATCTTTGCATTCCATCTGGGTGTCAGAGGTGCTGCGCTTGCCACAATTCTGTCACAGGCAGTCTCCTGCATCTGGGTTCTTTCTTTCCTTTGCGGAAAAAAGACGATCCTGCACATCCGGAAAAAGAATCTCATCCTGAAACCGGAGATTATTCTTCCTTGTGTCGCTCTCGGGCTTGCCACATTTATCATGCAGGCTAGTGAGAGTATCATCTCCGTATGCTTCAACTCTTCTCTGCTGAAATACGGAGGAGATATCGCAGTTGGTGCCATGACGATTCTTACCAGTGTCATGCAGTTCGCAATGCTGCCGTTGCAGGGCCTGGGACAGGGTGCACAACCAGTCCTGAGTTATAATTACGGTGCAAAAAACGGAGATCGTGTAAAAAAAGCTTTCAGGCTTCTTTTAACAGCAAGCCTCTGTTATTCCACACTTCTGTGGGCATTTATTATGCTCTTCCCTCAGGTGTTTGCAGAAATGTTTACTTCAGATTCTGCACTGCTTGGTTTTACTAAATCAGCACTCCGGATTTACTGTGCCTGCCTGCTGCTTTTCGGAATCCAGATTGCATGTCAAATGGCATTTACATCATTCGGAAAAGCAAAGGCTTCGATTGCTGTCGCTGTTACACGTAAATTTATCCTGTTGCTGCCACTGATCTATCTGCTGCCGCATATTCTGACCGGGAACAAGACCAATGCAGTGTATATGGCTGAACCGATTGCAGACTTCCTGGCTGTATCCTTCACGACGGTTTTGTTTACGTTTCAGTTTAGGAAAGTGTTGAAAGAACTTGAGGGGTAGTCGCAAGAGGGCATAAAAAATAATCCCTGGTAGCTGCTAAGTTGCACGAACCATTCCAACGAGCCTTTCAAAGCATCAATGTGTCAGCAATGGCTTCCACAATTGATTAAGTCTCGTTTCCATCGTGCAAAGACGCATCTACCAGGGATTATTTTTATTTACGTTGTTGACTGAGTTTTACTTCTTTGACCGGGTGTTGAACTGGAGCCGTAAATCATTGTTTTATATTTTCAAATGGATTTACACATTACCTCAATTAGGCTTCCTGACCATCGGCGATTTGGATGTTTCTTTTTCTGGGAATAATAATGCGAAAATCTTTCTTACCAGTGGACCGGCGAAGCAGAGCTGCCAGAAGAATGCCATCGGGAAGTTGATTGCTGTAGTCTGGAACCAGACGGATATGAACTGGGTTCCCGCATTCTTGAAGAGCAGGGTTGCTGCAAGGCTCATAAGTGGACACATTCCGATGATGGATACTACGGAAATGGCGATCACCAGGTGAAAGTTATTATCTCTTTCCAGATCAACAATGGAAAATGCTTTTTTCTTTGCAAATGGTCCAATCAGGAAGAAATCAAGAATGAATGCAATTGGTCCCATGATGACCAGCTCGTGGAATGCATTTAAAAATACCTGGTTGTTCATTCCTCCTACGTTGAGAGCAATGTTGTAACAGATCATGGTATAAACCATCACGAACACCATGATAATTGTGAAAATAACGTCTTGAAATTTGTTTTTTGGCATAAAAATATCCTCCTTCATAATAAGCGTAACAGAAAATGTGTTGTTCGTTCATCATTCCGGAGGAATGTATCGTTTCCAATATAACCGAGATTCTATTCTTTTTTCTATATGCATATGCCAGACAACGCCATATCAGCAAGGTTTATAATACCTCAACTCTTTAAAAACAGTCAAGTATTTTTTCAGATACATTGAATCATTTTTATCTCTTTTTTCCAAATAAAGAACTCCATACCGTCAGGATCGCTCCTGCAAAAAGAGCCAGATCCGAGAGATTAAAAAGTGATATCCGAGAGTTTCCTGTTCTTTGTTTTCAGAGACAGATAATCGACCACATAACCTCTTTTGAAACGGTCATAAGTATTACCAACTGCTCCGCCCAGCATCAGCGATGTTCCAAGCTTTGCCAGTTTGCGTCCCGGTTCTTTCCAAAGAAGGTGCTCCCAGAAAAACAGGATTCCAAGTGCTGCCGCCGACATGCCTTTTACCAGCTTTGGTCTGCAATCCAAATGATTCATCATCAGACCTTTGTTGTGGACTTTGCGGTAGATTCCTTTTCCCTTCCAAATCCGGCGTTCTTCCCCGTCTCTTACATTTTCTTCAGTATATTTTTTAATTCCAAGATCGCACCCGGCAACAAAAGCTCCGGTTAAAATGCTCAGGATTTCCATAATTATTCTCCTTTGATTCGCGCGATTTCCTGCTCGCATACCTCTGTCTGTTCTTCACGCTTTTCGATTGCTTCGCAGAGTGCGATAAAATCGGTATCTACACTTCCCCCTGTTTGAAACGCTCATATACCAATCGTCCGATCTCTGTCATATCCCGCTCGCTATCTCGCTTCAGACCATACGATCTCATTTTCTTTTCTTGAATTATCGATCGTATCTCCTGCCTTCTTTCCAAGATCATCCACGGTATCTGAAATCCGCTTTCCTATTGTATCAAAAAAATCACTCATTTACTTTTTCCCCTTTCGCATCTGCGTATTTTTCAGAACCGCCTGATCTGCTCAAAAGTACGGTAAAGGTTCAACGCTCCATATCCCCATTCCTGGTTCGGATAACTCATGTCTGTCTTCCGTGAAGCTCCCAGTATCAGCAAATTCTTCATCTGTGATGCATCCAGATCCACTCCCTGCCTATCCAGCCACTCCATAAAAAAGTGCCAGTGCTCCGGAAGTGATCCCAACTGCTATACTGGAACCAGATCTTGCAACAAACTGCCCCCTTAAATTGATCCCTGTCACATTGATCCCCGGCGCAGCAAAATCCGGTTTGATTCTGTTATCTCTAGTATAACCTCTTCCCGAACTGACTGCAATGCTATTTTCCTTTCCATTATAGTACGCTGCACAGACCACCGGTCCGGTATCCCCTGGCTCCATCACCGTATATTCCGGATTTGCACGGATAAAATAGACATTTCCCGTCAGAAACTCTTCCATTGGAAGCCAGATATGAAAGATTCCATTCCCCAGCTCCAGTGTTTCCGGTATAATCTTCCAGATTCCGCTTCCCGGTCTGTCAAACTGAAAAAATACCAGCTGCGCCCCGGTCGTCTCTACCAGAACCCGGTAATTTAATATCACCCTGGTCTGCTCGAATACAAACACATACTCTCCTATTCCCCGTCTGAGCGAGACCGGTCCTACTGTCTGTCCTGTTGGAGATGCGATAGAAAGTGCCAGAAGATTCGGAAGTTCTGTCCATAGTTCCATCACAAAGCCTCTGGTATTATTCCCTACATTGATCTCCACCGGCTGATTATTTTCCTGTTCCAGAATTCCCAGATAATGATGCCTTTTATCTGCCTCGTTGCCACTTCCGGTCACAATCCCGATTCCTTCGCTCGCCGCCACATTTTGCAGATACTCTGACAGGATTGAATATCCTCCATGTCCTCCAAGCTTGTTCCAACTGCCAGACAGATCACCAATGGTCTTTTCAGCTCTTCTTGTACCTTCATGCAGATAAAAACCGCCGCTAACCAGATCATTTCCTGATAGCATCTGCATCACAGTCTACAAAATAGTACTCCCGTAAATATTCTTTTGCCTCCTTCAGCTTCACGATCACCATCTCTGCCTCCGGCGCTGCCCCGATAAACAGATTCTCCGGATTTGCCCCTCCGCATGCCACACTTGCAACAAAAGTGCCATGTCCGTCCGTATCAAATGACGGAACGGTTTCTTTTGGATTCTCGCTCTGGATCGCCAGATTGATTTGTTCCCTCGTATATTCACTTCCATATCCGATTTCCCGGGGCGCTGTTCCACTTTGTTCTTCCTGATCCCAGATTCGCCGGATCCTGGTCGAACCATCCAGATTCCGGAAAATGGGATCCAGATAGTTGATCCCAGTATCAATGATCCCAACCAGAACTCCTTCACCGCTCAATTCCAGACCAGTCAGATTCTGAACCGCAGCAATTCCCGCCTGTTGGATCGCTGCCATATCCAGTGTTGTATAGCACTTCGGAACCATTGTATACGGATAATCGGCAAGTTGCTTTTTTCTGTCTTCACTCTGGTCAATATAAAGAAGCTCAAAACCGTATTTTAACGGTATCCGGCATCCGTTTTCCAAAGGAAATTTTTCCCCGAGAGCACCGGTATCTCTCATCATAAAATCCCTGTATTCTTCCGACAGAATCTTTTCTTTACATTCTTCCTGTGGCATAAAAATTCCTCATATACTTTCTTTTGGAAAATATATGAGGGATTGTTCTTTCTTATACTACGATACTGGACGGTTACGCATTTTGCACTCCATATCCATTCTTTATTCGGTACGTTTCTTTTCAATATCCTCGTAGAAGGAAGTCACTTCTTTTCCTTTTTCCAGGGTACTTATATTCGGACCGCTCTTGAATACGATCTTCAGCAGAATTGGTGTGATGATCGTTGTGATCACTACCACGATGATAACCGGTCCGAGGAAATTGCCGCCCATCATACCGAGTGCTTCTCCCTTGCTGGCAACGATCAGCGCAACCTCACCACGGGAGATCATTCCGACACCGATTCGTGCACACTGATAATTCTTATATCCACACATCTTCGCACCAAGGCACAGCCAACGATCTTTGTCAGGATCGCAACAATGGTAAGAATCACTGCAAAGCCTACAATTGCAGCACTCATCTTCGGAAGTTCTACCTTCAGCCCGATACTTGCGAAAAATACCGGTGAAAGCAGCATATAAGACATGGTATCAAATTTCTTCAGCACAAAATCAGATTTACTTGTATTGGAAATGATCAGTCCGGCAATAAATGCACCAGTGATATCTGCAACACCGAAGAATTTCTCTGCCACATAAGCCATCAGCAGACAGAATACAAATGCCATGATTGCATGGCGTCTGAGTCCTTTTTCCGCCTGATCTGTCCATTTTTTAAATATCTTGTAAAAGATAAATCCGATCACACCTGCAAATGCGAAGAATGCAACGATCTTCAGTAATACAACTGAAATCTTTACTGATTCATCTGCCATACTTGTTACCAGTGTCAGTGCAATGATACCAAGCACGTCATCAATGATCGCAGCTCCAAGAATCGCATTTCCGGATTTGGTTTTTAATTTACCAAGTTCTTTTAATGTCTCTACCGTAATACTTACGGAAGTTGCTGTCAGGATAACACCGATAAAGATATTCTGCAAAAATACGCTGCAGGATGCATCGGATGCGATCACATCCGGACGGTTAAAGAACATTGCAGTCGCATAACCGCCGATCAGTGGAACGATAACACCTATCAGTGCAATAACGAAGGATGCTTTTCCACTTGCCTTCAATTCCTGTATATCAGTTTCCAGACCTGCACAAAACATCAGCACGATAACACCGATCTCTGCAACGTTGTGTATAAAGCTTGTCTCTGTCAGGATCCCAAGCATCGCCGGTCCAAGAAGAACGCCTGCAAGAAGTGCCCCTACAACCTGTGGCATCTGTACCTTTCTGGTCGCAAGACCAAGTGCTTTAGTACAAAGTAAAATAATTGCAAGATCCAGTAAATACTTATAAGTCTCCATTCTCTCTCACTCCTGTTTATATCTTGTTTTTTTAGACACATTGTCTAATGTACACCTTTTAATACAATTTTTCAACAAAAAAATACCCGTAAATCTTAAATTTACGGATATTTCCCATTCTATTTTTGTATAACCGCCATGTTTTTTTGATATATGAAGGTTATTGTTATACTCAGTGATGCTCAAGCCTTGGTACAGACTGGCTTCTCAGCTCGATCAGCGGTCCTCCGGTTCCTTCGATATATGCCTCCGTGATCGTCACTTCCCCGATGCTGTCATCCTTCGGAATCTCATACATAATATCCAGCATGAATTCTTCAATGATCGCACGCAGTGCACGGGCTCCGGTATCCTTCTTCATTGCCTTTCTTGCGATCGCATGAAGTGCACCATCATCGAATTTCAGATTGACCTCATCCAGTGCCAGAAGCTTCTGATACTGCTTGAGGATCGCATTTTCGGCTCTTTTAATATCTGAACCATCATCTCTTCATCCAGTCCCTGAAGCGTAAATACGATCGGGAGACGTCCCAGAAATTCCGGAATCATTCCGAAGTTACGCAGATCTTCTGTCGTCACCTTCTCCAGTATTTTCTTATCATGATCATATTTGTCTTTCAGATCCGCTCCAAACCCGATAGAAGAATTCTTCATCAGTCTTTCCTTGATGATCTGCTCAAGATCCGGGAACGCACCGCCACAGATAAAAAGGATATTCTTTGTATTGACTGTAGTGAGCGGAACCATCGCATTCTTACTGTTGGCTCCTACCGGCACTTCCACTTCGCTGCCTTCTAACAGCTTTAACATTCCCTGCTGTACGGATTCTCCGCTGACATCTCTCTGGCTGGTATTCTTCTTCTTCGCAATCTTATCGATCTCATCGATAAAGATAATCCCCTGTTCCGCCTTATCTACATCGTTGTCCGCAGCTGCAAGAAGCTTCGATACTACGCTTTCAATATCATCCCCTATGTAGCCAGCCTCGGTAAGCGAGGTCGCATCTGTAATTGCAAGCGGCACATCCAGAAGTTTTGCCAGTGTCTTTACCAGATACGTCTTTCCAGATCCGGTAGGTCCGATCATCAGCATATTGGATTTCTCGATTTCAATCTCATCCATTGTATCCGTTGCCACTCTTTTATAATGATTGTATACAGCAACCGACATTACCTTCTTGGCGTATTCCTGTCCTACTACATATTCATCCAATTTCGCTTTGATCTTATGCGGAGCAGGAATATCCTTGATATTCAGGATCGGTTCTTTTTCTTCTTCCGGCTTTTTCTTTTTCACACGCTGGCTCTTCGGGATCTGTGCATCCATGTCTCCAAATCCCATCATCGGTCCCATGTTCATAAACTGGCTGTAATCCATCCCGCCAAAATTCATATTGTTCATTGCATCAAAGCTTTTTTGCATACAGTCCGGACACACGCAGATATTGTTCGGAAGATCGATCATCTTTCCGGTCACACTCTCCGGTCTGTGACAGATGAAGCAGACCTTTTCATAGCGATCTTCGTTATTTTCTTTTTTGTCTGTATTTTCTACCTCACCGGTTACTTTCTCAACTGTCTTGTCCTTCTGGTCATTTTCTGCCATTGGCTGGTCCTCCTTTTCTCGGTCGTATTCAGACGATTCCTCTGTCCTTCTTATTCGATTTCCACCCCTGCAAGTTCTATAAACTCTTCCTCTGAAATGATCGGCACTCCAAGTTCTTTCGCCTTTCTGTTCTTGGAAGAAGCAGACTCTACATCATTGTTGATCAGATAATTTGTCTTCTTCGTTACAGATCCGGTCACTTTTCCACCCATCTTCTCAACCAGTTCTTTTACCTCATTCCGGTTTGCAAAATGATTCACGCTGCCAGTGACAACGAAACTCATACCTGCAAATTTCTGTTCTTCTGCCATCTCTTCCGGCTGGATCTCCAGTTCTCCAAGAAGGAGCTTAAATTCCTTTTTTCTTTCCTCTGATACAAAATATTTTACAAATGCCGCCGCAAGCACCGGACCTACACCCTGGATATCACTCAGTTCTTCTTCAGATGCTCCTGTCATTTTTTCCACATCATTTTTAAAATGGCGACAGATCAGTTTGCATTTGCAAGACCGATTCCTGCAATCCCAAGTCCATATACTACTTTAGCAAGGGTTGTACTTCTCGCCTTATCCACGCTTGCGATCAGGTTCGCATAGGATTTTTCTCCAAAACCTTCCATCGTCTGAATTTCTTCCTGATAGACATCCAGATGGAAGATATCTCTGTATTTGTGAATGAATCCTCTCGCAATAAATTTCTCCAGTGTTGCCTCAGAAAGCCCGTCAATATTGAGTGCATCCCTGCTGACAAACAATGCAAAGGATTTGATTCTTTTTGCCTGACACATCGGATTTGTGCAATACAACGACTTTGCATCATTCATCTGACGGATCTCCGTAGCTCCACCACAAACCGGACAGACTTTCGGGATCTCAATATTGTCACTGCCGGTCAGATTCTTCGCGATCTGCGGAATGATCATATTCGCCTTATAGACTTCGATCGTATCCCCGATTCCCAGATGCAGCTCCTCCATAATACTTAAATTGTGTACACTTGCACGGCTTACCGTTGTTCCTTCCAGCTCTACCGGTTCAAAGATCGCTACCGGATTAATAAGCCCTGTTCTTGATGGACTCCATTCAATCTCCAGAAGGTGCGTCTCGCGGATCTCATCTGCCCATTTGAAAGCAAAAGAATCACGTGGGAATTTTGCCGTTCTCCCAAGCGACTGCCCATACGCAATGTCATCATATACAAGAACCAGACCATCTGACGGAAAATCATTTTCTACGATCTTTTCTGCAAAAAATGCAACCTTCTCATCCAGTTCTTCCCTTGTCACCAGATAATGCTCCACCACATCAAATCCCTGATGTTCCAGCCAGTCAAGCTGCTCTTTTCTGGAATTGTGGAAATCCACATTTTCTGCACGTACCAGGGTAAATGCATAGAATTTTACGTTTCTCTGTGCCGTAATCTTATTGTTCAGCTGGCGGACAGAACCACTGCACAGATTCCGTGGGTTTTTATATTTTGCATCCACGTCATCAATTTCTTCATTGATCCGCTCAAAATCTTTGTAACCGATCACCGCTTCCCCTCGCAGGATCAGTTCCCCTTTATACGGAATATGAAGCGGCACATTTTTAAATACTTTCGCATTGTTGGTAATGACCTCACCGACTTCCCCATTTCCTCTTGTAACTGCCTTAAAAAGCTCGCCGTCACGATAGGTCAGAACAATCGTCAGACCATCCATCTTCCATGAGATCACAGCCGTCTGGTCTCCAACAAATTCCTTCAGCCTTGTCACTTCTTTTGTCTTGTCAAGAGAAAGCATCGGTGACTCATGACGTTCTTTCGGAAGCTCACTTAATACTTCATATCCTACATTCACAGTCGGACTGGAAGCCATAACGGTTCCCAGCTCTTCTTCCAGACCTTTCAGTTCATCATACAGCGCATCATACTCATAATTGCTCATAATTTCCTGCGCATCCTGATAATAAGCTTTTCCGGCTTTATTCAGAAGCTCTACCAGCTCCTGCATCCTTTTCATCTTATCCATATCCAAATCCACACTTTTAATTATTGTTCCACGGTGTAGGCTCTGACTTTGAATCCCTGATCAGCTCATAGAGTTCATTCAGTTCCTGATCCGTAACCTTCCGGTATTCTCCCGGCTTTAAATTACCAAGTTCGATATTCATGATCCGCACTCTCCGAAGCTCCTTTACCTCGTAGCCAAGTGCCTCACACATCCGGCGGATCTGCCGGTTGAGTCCCTGTGTCAGAATGATCTTAAATTTATATTTTCCAAGCTTTTCTACCTGGCATGGTCTTGTGACAGTATCCAGGATCGGGACACCGCCTGCCATCTCCTTGAGAAATTTATCTGTCACGGGCTTATCAACTGTAACTTTATATTCTTTTTCATGTTTATTTGCCGCACGCATCATCCGGTTGATAATGTCACCGTTGTTCGTCATCAGAAGCAGTCCTTCCGAATCCTTATCCAGACGTCCTACATAAGTAATCCGTACCGGATAGTTAAGAAATCGTACAATACTGTCTCTCTCCCGTCTTTCCTCAGTACAGACAATTCCACGTGGCTTATTGACCGCAAGCACGATCATCTCTTCCTGTCTGGATACCTGCTTTTTCCCAATCCGGACAACCTGCCACGGCTCTACCTTCATTCCGGTCTCTGCACGCACACCGTCAACCGTCACCTGTCCGGCTGCTATCAGTTTGTCCGCTTCCCTTCTGGAACATACACCAGCTTCACTTAAATATTTGTTCAGCCGGACCGGTCCTTTATTTTCCGTGTCCAGAAACTGCTTTTCTATTTTATTTGCCATGTTTTTCTCCTGTTAATTCTCATCCAGTACCCCGCCAGCATCCGGTCTTCAAGAATGTATTGGCATTATACAGGAACAGCACATCATCAAACTGTTTATCTGACATCACAGAACTTAATTTACCGGTATAATAACGAGGTCGATCACAACGATTTCCCGGTAATACGGAGCCAGAAGCGGAAGAAAACAGTTTGCATATGAATCTTTGAACACCAGAAGTCTGCGTTTTTCTGTCTGTGTTGACTGGATATCGATCATTGCATGATTTCCACCGAAGAATACGGAATATTGATCTCTCTCATCCAGTTTGGATGAATCATACATAGAAGCACTCTTTTTCTGTTCTTCCACATAATTGACTGCAACCTGTGGTGCATCCGCACTCTTTGGCAGATAAATATAGATTGGTTCCTTATAATCTGTCTCATATCCACTCTTTGCGGATAACGTTCCGTTAAAAGAATCCGATACCGCATAGGCTTTCATCTTAATTTCTTCACTCTTATCCAGTCCAAGCTGCGTCTTTGCTCCCTGGAATGCATACCATGCACCAAGAGAAGTCCAGTGATGATCCGTGTGATAATAAATTGCTTCATCCTTGTGAGCATCCAATACTTTTTCTGCATCGATCCAGTCATAAGAATCTCCAAGTTCTGCCTTTACACGGCTGATCTGTCTGCTCTGACTGGCAGTCACCGCAAATGCCGGAAGCTTGTCCTCCATAACATTTGCCGCATTCGGGACCAGCATCATATGCATCTGGATATCCGGATAACGCTCTTTAAAATTCTTCATTGCATCCAGATTCTCTTTCAGATCACTTTCATCTGCCACAGCAACATCTTCCATCAGATAATGATCCTTTCCTTTGAAAACACCACCTTCTTCTGTCCTCCCCGCCACACTGTCCGCAAATGTCTTAATTCTTACCCAGGTATCTCTTCCTGCAAACTGATCCGATACATACTCCTCGTACTGCTCCATAAACCTTCCGGAAGCAATTCCGGAAAGAGAAATTTCCGGTTTCTGCGCCAGCATACGCATTTCTTTTTCTGACATCTGCCTGTCTTTATGCATAAGGTTTACTCCGCAGCTGAGAATAAGGACTCCCAAAAATAAAAACGCACATACTGCCTGGATCTGTTTTTTCCCTCCTGGCAGAAAATACTTTGTTCTGTTTTTTGTTTATTATTCTTTCTTTCTACCATTGTCTTTCCTTAAAATCTAAAATATAAAAATGGATTGTAACTTTCTGTCACCAGATATGCCACACACAGCACAAACAGTCCTGCCATCAGGCAGCCTGCCAGAACCGTATGCGGTCTTTCTTCATTAAATACCAGCCGCTTTCCGAGCAGATGCATAAACGGTGTACTTCCTATGATCCCTGCCACCCAGAAGAGCCAGTTTCGCATGATCAGGTACAATGCCTGGCTATCCATAAATCCGGTTGCACCCTGTCCGAACATATTGCCGATCCAGGTAAGTGCGCTTCCGAGTGTCGGGCTGAAGAACAGTACCCAGCCGAGCATGACCAGAATCATTGTGTAAAGTGTCTGGACTGCCCCCGGCAGCTTTGCAAGTATTTTTCCTGTAAAATATTTTTCAGTAATGAGGATCACTCCGTAGAAGAGCCCCCATACTACAAAGTTCCAGCTTGCCCCGTGCCAGAGACCGGTCAGGAACCATACAATCAGAAGATTCAGTAAATGCCGCGGAACCGTTACCCTGTTTCCTCCAAGCGGAATATACACATACTCGCGGAACCATGATCCCAGCGAAATATGCCATCTTCTCCAGAACTCGGTAACACTTTTGGAAATATACGGATAATTGAAGTTCTGCATAAACTCAAATCCAAACATCTTTCCAAGGCCGACTGCCATGTCCGAATAACCGCTGAAATCGAAATAAATCTGGAAAGTGTAGGCAAGACATCCAAGCCACGCAGTCACTACTGACATTCCATCCATCACCGCGATATTTTCATAAATCGAACCAATCGTATTCGCCAAAAGCACCTTCTTTGCCAGTCCCATCACAAAGAACCAGGCACCGTATCCAAACTTCGTCAGTGATTCCTTTCTTTCACGCAGTTGTCTCTCCACATCTGCATACTGTACGATCGGACCTGCGATCAGCTGTGGGAACATTGTAACATAGGTTCCGAAATCAATCAGATTTACCTGTACGTCTACATTTCCCCTATATACATCAATGATGTAAGACAATGTCTGGAAAGTATAGAAAGAAATTCCTATTGGGAGTTCCAGTTTTCTATATGGAATATAGAACGGAAGGATCGCATTTAAATTTGTTACGATAAATCCGTAATATTTGAAAATCCAAGAATAAACAGGTTTACAACGATCGTAAAGATCAGACTGCGCACCTGCGATTTTCTTCCTGCTTTTAATGCAATTGTCCATTCCGCAAAAATAATTGAACAGAATGGAAATCAGCATCAGGAAGATATAGACCGGCTCTCCCACGCATAAAATATGAGGGAAGCGATCAAAAGTACCACCATTTTTTTACCCTTACGCGGTACCAAATAATATACCAACAGTGTAATTGGCAAAAATGTAAACAAAAATACCAGACTACTAAATAACATAACTTTTTCGTTTCCTTTTATCTACTTCAGGCTCTTTGTAAACGCCTTTTCTACAGTTTCAGCTTTTGGTGAAATAACAAAAAGCACGTATGTACCTTTCGTCTTAATGATCGAAGCATCCAGAAGCTTTACCTGCTCGGCCCCATATCCTTCAAAATTATCGAGCTGTGTCTTTTTTCGCTGTTCTGCGGCTTTCTCAACTGCCTCTGCCTCATTCTCGTCCTTTGTTTTCACCAGAAGGAGCTCGTTGACTCCCATTGTTTCATTCGTATAATACAGTGTTATATCTTCATAATCCTTTGGATTGATCCCATAGAATCTCTTGATTTCCTGGTTCCGGCAAGTGTCATGTTCTTGTCATCTGCCGCATCCACAACCGCTTTCTGTACATCTGCAAACGGTGTATCGCTGTCTCCCTTAGACTGAAAGATCAGACCAATATAGATAAGCAAAATAATTACCATCCCAGCTCTGATATTACGCAGAACTGTAATTCCCCTTTTTTCTTTGTCATATTCCGGCCACCTCCGCCATATGTTCTGCCCAGATTGGATAATACTCCGCCTTCATATGCTCGCCATCCTGCTCATAATACTCATCTTTTACGATCTCTGTATTATCGATAAATGTAATTCCTTCTTCATCGCACATTGCTTTAAGTGCGGTATTATAATCCGGAATCTTGGCATAAACCGGCTCTTCTTCTTCTTTTGGGCGGAAACAGGAAGAACACAGTTGATGTAGATCACTGATCCGGCATCTGCTCACGCACATTTGCAAGTACCGCTTTGTACTTTTCAATAAATGCATCTGTATCTCCATCTGTTCCGGAATATCATTCAGTCCAAGTGCCAGAAAAAGGACTTCCGGCTTTAATTCTGCTGCTGTCCTGATCAGATCACCGGTCTGATCAAGGTGCATTCCCTTTTCCGCTACAACCTTAGAAGTATCAAGCACATCATATACGGTAAAACCGGTTGTGATCGAATCTCCGAGAATCACCGCATGCGCAAATTTTTCGGACAACGGACGGTTCTGCCAGTCCTCTATCGCCTGTTTTTCTTCTTTTTCAATATTTGAAATTTTGGTCTCCACCTCAGATACATCTGCTTTTTCTAACTTCTTGATTGCTGTTACTCCTGCTGATGTATTCACCTTATCTGTTCCAAGATGCGAAAGACCAATACTTACAATTACAGTCAGTACAACAACCGCTCCTGCAATTTCCATCAGAACTTTTTTTTCTTCTTTCTTCTGCCTGATGTTCTTTCTCCATCGTTCTTTTCTTCATGCTATGCATCCTATCTTTTATTAAAATATGAGTTTCATTTTCATTGAATCAAGTGATAAATACTCTAACTTATTCATTTTACTTCTTCTATTATAAAAGTCAAATCTTTAATAATGCCAAAATCACCAAATGTGCAGGGTAAAACACGTAAAAAAAATACTTTTTCACAAGAAAATGTTTCTGTGATTTTTTTCCGTTATAAAATACCAAAACACAGGCTCCCGCTGCCAGTACTGCGATCATTGCCCCGGCTCCTGATGCCAATCCTGTTGCTCCCGGAAGTTCGGCTGTCACCGTAATCCCCAGAACAAGTGCCGCAATAAAAAATACCTTTTCCGGCGCTTTGGATCCTCTCCTGCCCGGTAAAACCAAAGCGTATACAAGGAGCCAGAATTGCCCAGTCACAGATACTGCTTACTGCTATAATTCCCAGCACAACCAGACTTTTCTTGCCCGGATCTAATATTTTTTCCTCTGCAATCAGCAGACACAGACACAGAAAAAGTGTAAACATCATATTTAAGGTATACCACGGTGCCAGATGATTCCGCGCAAATGCCAGATAATACGGAAGCTGTGAAATAACAGCAAAAATCAGCAGTCTTCCGGCATATTTTTTTACTGACCTTGTATAGCGGTATCCCTCAACCAGAAACCAGCACATGACCGGTGCTGTAAAATAACCGATATCCTTTAGCGCTTCGCAGGCAAAGGTTCCTGGTTGCAGAAATATATTTGCAACGTGATTGAGCAGCATAGTAAACACTGCAATGTATTTGATCTGATCCCGGTTTAATTCTATTTTCATCTTGTTATCCATCCTTTTTCTTTCCCGTATTGTATCAAATTCTTATGCATATCTCAAGATTTATGCTATACTGATACTATTACACTGATGACGGGAGGAAGTCTATGCTTATTTTTTCTCTGGATACAAAAAAAATGCATGAAACGCACTTTTACTGCATCCTGCATTTGATTCCTTTTTATTTATTGAAGGAGATATCACAACTTTTAATACCTTTCAATTCAACGGACGACTGAAAAAAAGATTTCTTCAGTGCTGAAGAAAAAGAAGCTCTGGATGACCGGGAATATGCTCTCTGGAAGGAACTTCGCGAGTTTTGTCTTTCTCTGATCAAAGGAAAGCGTACTCCGCTGGGATTTCATTTTGTTCTTTCTATGTCAGCACCGAATATTGCACGGCTTCTCGAACAGGAACATCTTTCATTTGCTCCGGCAGATGTGCAGGGACTGTACCTGAATTTTAAATATGACGGGACAAAACTTAGCTGTACGACAGGAACATCTATGAACCTGTTCACGCTGGACAAATCGCTGGAGCAGGCATGGGACAAGATGGCGCAGCGGATTTTTGCAAAGTACGAGATTCCGTTTGAGGTTGAGTAAAATTTTGAAAATAGTGGTGAGACAAAGAGCATAAAATACTGTATGCGGTATTTTATGCTCTTTGTCTTTCTACTGTTAATGACTCGTTGGCAAAATTCTTACACAATGCCTCAACTCGGAATTGCAAGAGGACGGTCGGCGGGTTCCGGAAAATCCGGAACCTTGGACTGGTTCTGGGTAAATTCAGATATATGTTCCGTTTCTTATACGTGGGTAATGATTGCTGTCAGTAATTCCTGGAATTGCTCAGCCACCCGGTCGGCGGTTTGTTGGACTTCCTGGTGGTTCAGATGTTGTGATGTCATGCCGGCGGCGAGGTTGGTGATACAGGAGATGCCACAGACTTCGATTCCCATGTGGCGCGCAGCGATCGTCTCGCAGGCGGTGCTCATGCCTACGGCATCAGCCACAGGTGCGGTACATACGGATTTCTGCCGGGGTCTCATAAGATGGACCGGTAAGCTGAAGGTATACACCTTCTTTCAGAGGAATGCCGAGTTTTTGGGCTTCTTTCTTTATGATCTGCTGCATCCGTTCACTATAGGCTTCACTCATATCCGGAAAACGGGTTCCAAGTTCTTCAACATTGGCACCGATCAGTGGATAGGGATTCCACTCATAATCTGGTCTGTGATGAGCATGAGATCGCCGGATGGAATCCGGTATTGATTCCGCCTGATGCATTGGTAAGAATCAGCTTCTTTGCGCCTAACATTCCCATCAGCCGCACCGGAAGCACCACATCTGTTACCGGATACCCTTCATAATAATGCACACGTCCCTGCATGATCACAACCGGAACTTCTTTTACATAACCAAATACAAATTGTCCTTTATGTCCCACAACTGTCGACACCGGAAAACCTTCAAATTTCTGTATATGGAATGATCTGTTCTATCTTGATTTTTGATGCGTATTCGCCAAGACCGGAGCCAAGAATCACCGCCACTTCCGGTTTAAAATTCGTTTTTTGGAGAATGCTTTTCCGGCATATTTCCAGCTTTTCATAAATTTCATTGCTCATATCAGAATTCCTCTTTTCTATTATTCTTCAGAGTCAATCCTCTCTGTTTATAGTTTCTTTATTTCAGCATTTTGCAAATTTTATCTTTTATAGAATCATCGGCAAATGCAGTATCAATTGCATTTTTCATCATCTGAAGGATTTCTTCGTCCCGGATTCCATAATTTTTCTGAATAAATTCCAATTCTTTCGTAAGGCTGGTGTTACTTACCGTTCGGTTATCTGTGTTGACCGATACTTTTAAGCCTGCATCCAGAAATTCCCGCATCGGATATTCCGCCATGCTGTTTACAGATTTGGTCTGTAATTGCTGATCGGACACATCTCGATACCAATACCTGCTTTTTTGACCATTTTCCGGATCTCCTGGTTGCCACGCATCGCGATCCCATGCCCGATCCTTCCAGCTCCCACGTTTATCGAATCTATGACATTCTGTGGATTTCCACATTCTCCGGCATGGAGTGTAAATGGCATTCCCATCTTCTTTGTCTCTGTAAAAATATCCATAAATTCAGACATCGGATACAATGCTTCTGCTCCTGCAAGATCTGCTGCACAA
>ENA-OQLB01000391-OQLB01000391.1-human-gut-metagenome-genome-assembly--contig:-NODE-391-length-25738-cov-1.810082_pt1 | contig 25738 bp, 32 predicted proteins | sample MGYA00242656_ERZ504813 | MGnify/ENA primary metagenome ERZ504813 (study PRJEB26092, sample SAMD00036388) | human gut metagenome | host: Homo sapiens | study: EMG produced TPA metagenomics assembly of... | reverse complement strand
GTGAAGTCCCGCCTGAAAAAGAGCCGAACCGCAGCCGCACCGAAAGCATGACGGATGATTACATTGTCACGGCCGTTTACGAGCCCGCCGTAAAATACCGCCTTGTGGAAGAATACGGCCCCGCGTCGTTCATCACGCGGGAAGACGGCAAGCTCTACACCGAATGGGGATTTTCTACCCGGAGGACGCCTGCGTTGGCTTTTGAGCTTCGGCGTCGACGTGCAGGTGACAGCCCCGCCCGAAATGGTAAAGAAAATGCGTTCTGCGATCAAAAAAATGAAAAAGCGCTATAAAACATGACACCCCGCTGTCATATTCTGTGTGTTACGATCTGAATATCATAATTTAGGAGGAACACACATGATCGATTCAAGATGCGGACTGCATTGCACGACCTGTACGTATAAAGAGCTGCGGGTGCGGCGGCTGTATAGAGACAAACGGACACCCGTTCCACGGAGCCTGCCCTGTGGCGCAGTGCTGTCAGGAAAAAGGCTTTTACCACTGCGGAGAATGTCCGGAACTGCCTGTGAGTTGTTATGGAGCTATACATGCGATCCCGAGCAGGGCGATACGCCGCACGGCGCACGCGTGGAACAGTGCCGAATATGGCGCGCGGAAACGAAAGGAAAACCGTAATGTACGATGAAAAATACGCGCCTGCGCATGGAGCGCCAGCATCTCCTCGCCCCGGCGAATGAAACCGAATACGACATGTTGTACCGCGACCTCCAGCCCGGGCAGAATGTCTACTGGAACGGCTTTGGGCAACCGCCCACGCTTTCGTTCCGCGCGGATTTCGACGACCTCGCCTATAACAAAAGCCGCCAGCTTCGCCGTGAACTCATCAAAGGGCGCTTTGCGGGCGGCAACCTCGGCTGGATCTTGCCCGAAGACCTCGAGCTTTTCGCAGCGCTGTACCGCAAGCCGCTCAAAAACGCGACGATGACGCAGCAAATGCTGTTAGAGCGCATCGAAATGTCCGGCCCGTACACCATCGGGCAGCTGAAAGAGGAAAGCGGACTGCTCGTCAAGGAGATCACGCCCGCCCTGCACCGCTTGCAGGAGGCATTTCTCATCTACGAAGACCAGTACGACGGCGAGTGGGATCGCGGCTGGTATCGCTTCGGCGAATTTTTTCCCGATTTTAGCCTCGACCGCTATACCAAAACGGAAGCCCTCAAAATCGTCCTCCGCCGTTTGCGCACCGCTTTGTGTGGTTCACGCCCACCATGCGAAATCGTTTTACAAATTGCCCGAAAAAGAGATCAAGCTCGCGATAGCCGGGCTCGTGTCCGAAGACGTTTTGGTCGAGTCCGACGGCGGCTATCTCCTAAAAGAAGACGCAGAAATGCTCAAAACCTACACTGCGCCCGAATTTCACAGTGTCTATGCGCTCCACCGCAATGACCCGCTCTATAAAGCGTTCGAGCCGGCGTTAAAATCGCTTGCAAAATCCCTCACAGAGGGTTTGCCGTATGACTGTGACCCACTGCAATATCTTCTCATCGACGGCGTGTTCCACGGCGCGGTCGTCGGCCACTTCCGCAACGGCCCGTACGATTTAAACGACGTGCGCATAGATGACGCAAACCTTTTATCACGGAAAGAGGAGATTATCGCCGCCGTGCAAACCGTAAATTCCGGTGCGCTGCCGCAAAGATTTATGGGGGAGAAGCTGTAAAATCCGTCGGCCTCGTTCGTAGTCAAGCCGAGGTGATTTTATGCAAAGCTTTACGCTCCGTCCCGCCGATTGGGAAGATCTGCCCGCTTTCAAACACATCGCGCGCACAACGCTGACCGAAGATATTTCGGCGCTTTTTGACCCGAATAAACTGCTCGAAGATAAAAAGATCGGGTTCGAGTACATCATGGCCGCAGAGCAAAACGGCGAAGTCGTCGGCTTTTGCTGCCGTTACGCCTGCCGTGATGCCGACACCCCCTACTGCGCGGAAATTTTCTCGCTGTGTGTCCTTCCGAAAGCGCAGCACAGCGGTATTGGTCGCGCTTTTTTCGAAGATGCCCTTGCCATCCTCTACATCAGCGGCTTTAAGATCTGCAAGGTCTGGCTGCCCGCCGGAAACCGCCGCGCCTGCGAATTCTTTGAAGCCGCCGGCTTTACGCGCGACGGCACATCTCGCATCGTGCAGTGCGGCGAAGCCCCGCATCTTTTTTTACCGTTATGAGCACCCCCTCACGCGTCCGGACAAAAAATATTACCGATAGTAAAAAGCGCAGCCGTGTATTTAACACACCGGCTGCGCTTTTACGTGGTTTCATCTTCCCGCAGACTTTCTACAAACTCGCCGAAAGCCGCCCCGCAAAAACGGACAAAATGCCACTATACAATATACCGCTTTGGGTGTATACTACCCATGTATGCCCATGGCGATACAAAGGGGAAACGTGTCGTCCCGGGCGGAGTATTACGTGTTTAGAAAGTTTTTCGGTTCGGGATATACCGAAAGCGGTTCGAGAAAGGAAAAAGAAATGAGGATCATTATTGCCGGTGACGGAAAAGTGGGTCTTGCGCTTACGCGTCTGCTCTCACAGGAGGGTCACGACCTTGTGACCATCGATTCCAATCGGGCGGTTTTGGAACGGGATATGCAGCAGTTCGACGTCATGACCGTGGTGGGCAACTGCGCCACCATGGCCACGCTGAACGAAGCGAAGGTACAGCAGGCAGAAGTGCTCATCGCCGCCACAAGCGCCGATGAAATCAACCTGCTGTGCTGTCTTACAGCAAGAAAAATGAACCCCACGCTGCACACCATCGCGCGTGTGCGCAGCCCTGAATACAGAGAACAGCTCTACATGATGCGCGGCGAGTTCGGCCTTTCGCTCATCATCAACCCGGAGCGCGAGGCGGCAAAGGAGATTTTCCGTCTTCTGCAACTACCGGGCTTCTTAAAGCGCGAAACATTCGCAAAAGGCCGTGTAGAGATTGTCGAGCTGCGCGTTTTGGAGCGCAGCCCGCTCGAAAACGTCATTTTAAATCACCTGCCGCACGTGCTGGGCTGCAAGGTGCTCGTCTGCGCCGTCATCCGTGACGGCCATGCGCTCATTCCGTCCGGCGATACCATGCTGCGCCGCGGCGACCACATCTACGTCACCGCGCCGGTCACGGTGCTTTCCTACCTCATGAAGCGCCTCGGCATCACGCAGAAAAAGATCCGCCACGCCATGCTCATCGGCGGCGGCCGCGTCAGCTATTACCTTGCGCAAATGCTCATCGGCGCGGACGTCCATGTCAAGATCATCGAAAACAACCCCCAGCGCAGTGAACAGCTCGCGCAGATGCTGCCGGAGGCGGCGATCATCTGCGCAGACGGCGCCAATCAGGAAATTCTGGAGGCGGAGGGTCTCAACGAAACGGACGCTCTTGTCACGCTCACCGGCATCGATGAGCAGAACATCATCACCTCCATGGTCGGCAACGCAAAAGGCGTGCCGCACATTGTCACAAAAGTCAATCGCATCATGACGACCGGCATGGTGGAAACGCTCCCCATCGGCAGCGTCGTCAGCCCAAAGGAGCTGTGCAGCGCGAACATCGTGCAGTATGTGCGCGCCATGCAGCACCAAACGGGTGCCGCCGTCACGCTGCACCGCATTGCAGACGGCCGTGCCGAAGCGCTGGAGTTCATCGTCAATAAGCAGTCGAAGTATATCGGCGAGCCGCTGAAAAACCTGCGCCTGCGCTTAAAGAAAAATATTCTGATCTCCTGTATCACACACCACGCAACACGGTCATTCCGGACGGCGAATCGTACTATCAGCTCGGCGATACCGTCATCGTCGTTACCACGCGTGAGCAGCCGGTTTTGCAGTTCAACGACATTTTTGTGTAAAGGAGCGGCTGCACAATGAATGTTAAAAGTATCAGCCGCACCGTCGGCTTGATTTTGCTCATCACGGGCATTTTTCAGCTTTTCCCGCTGCTCATCGCCGTCATCGATCACGAGCCGAGAAATATACTCGCCTACATCGAGTCGCTGTGTCTCATTCTGCTCGTCGGCAGCGCGCTTTTGCTGTTCAGCCGCGGCGGCAACCGCATGTTCTCCGCGCAGGAGGGCTTTGCCGCAACGGGTCTTTCGTGGATTTCATGTCCGCGTTCGGCGCACTGTCGTTTTTTTAAGCGGCCAGATCCCGAGCTACGTCGATGCGTTTTTTGAGATGGTCTCCGGCTTTACAACGACCGGCGCGTCTATCCTGACGGATGTCGAAGCGCTCTCGCGCTGCAACCTTTTCTGGCGCAGCTTCAGCCATTGGCTCGGCGGTATGGGCGTGCTCGTGTTCCTCTTGGCAGTCGTGCCCGGCGCGCGCAAAAACGGCGGCACCGGCATCTACCTCATGCGTGCGGAAAGCCCCGGACCGAGCGTCGATAAATTAACGCCGCACCTGCGCCAAACCGCTATGATTTTATACGGAATCTACATTTTGCTTACCGCGCTGTGCATTGTGTGTCTTTTGCTCGGCGGCATGCCCGTGTTCGACAGCTTCTGCATCGCGTTCGGCACGGCCGGCACCGGCGGCTTTGCCATTAAAAACAGCAGCATGGGCGGGTACAGCTGCTTCCTGCAAACCGTCGTCACCGTGTTCATGTTCCTCTTCGGCGTGAACTTCAGCCTTTATTACATGCTCTTGCTTCGCAAGTTCAAAGCGGTGTTCAAAAACGAGGAGCTTCGCCTGTATTTCGGCATCGCCGCAGGTCCGTCGTCTCATCGCCATCAATATCAGCCGCATGTACAATACGGTCTACGAGGCCGTGCACCACGCGGCGTTTCAGGTCGTCAGCATCATGACCACAACGGGCTACGGCACGGTCGATTTCGAGCAGTGGCCGGCGTTTTCCAAAGCAATCCTGCTTTCGCTCATGTTCATCGGTGCCAGCGCAGGCAGCACGGGCGGCGGTCTCAAGGTCTCCCGTGTTTTGCTCCTGATAAGAGCATTCGCCGCACCATCCGCAAGGCGCTCCACCCGCGCCGCGTGCAGCCCGTTTATATGGACGGCCGCGCCGTCAGCGAAGAGGTCTGCGACAACGTCAACGCCTATCTCGCCATTTACTGCGTCATCCTCGTGCTCAGCTTCGCCATCATCTCGGTGGACGGCTTTTCCATCGGTACCAATTTCTCCGCCGTCGCTCCTGCTTCAACAACATCGGCCCCGGCTTTGAGCTTGTCGGCGCCACACAAAATTTCAGCATTTACAGCGATCTCTCGAAGATTATCCTTTCGCTCGATATGCTCCTCGGCAGACTCGAGATTTCCCTCTCCTGCTCCTCCTCAGCCCCGACACCTGGAGCCGCAGAAGATAACTTTTTGCAATAAATTTGCACGGATAAATTGCATCAAACGCTAAAATGCGTTATAATCAAATCAGCTTATAGAGATCTGCATTTAAAACAGATCGAATTCAGGGTTTTTAAGGATAGGTGAAAACAAATGCAATACAGAAAACGTATGATCCGAAAGGGTACGGCGCTGTTGCTTTCCGCGTTGCTGCTCGCTTCGGCAATGCCGTTTGCGTCTCTGCGGAGGAGGTCTCCGCCAAAACGACGGAATATGTCAATTTCCGCACCGGCCCCGGTACAAATTACAGCTCTAAGGGCGTCATTCCGTCCGGCACCGGCATCACCGTAACGGATACGAGCAATTCCCAGTGGTACGCCGTGCGCCTCTCTGACGGTTCCACTGGCTACATTTACGCCGAGTACATTTCCGTTTCCGGCAGCAATACTACCGAAGACGGGGAGGTAAATGCTAAAACTACTGCGGATGTGAACTTCCGCTCCGGCCCCGGCACGAATTATAATTCCAAAGCCGTTATCGCTCCGGCACCGGCATCATCGTCACGGATACCGGCAATTCCCAGTGGTATGCCGTGCGCCTTACAAACGGCTCCACCGGCTATATCTATGCGGAGTATATCCGCATCACGGGCGATGTCGGCACGCCGTCCGCACCGGCAGAACCAACACCTGCACCTTCTAACCCCGAAGCGGAGCAGACTGCGAAAACGACGGAGTACGTCAATTTCCGCACCGGCCCCGGTACAAATTACAGCTCCAAGGGTGTCATTTCCCTCGGCACCACCGTCACCGTGACGGATACGAGCAATTCCCAGTGGTACGCCGTTCGCCTGTCTAACGGCTCCACCGGCTACATTTTCGCGCAGTATTTGAAGCTCGCGGGCAATACGTCCGCGCCTACGGCTACGCCCGCGCCGTCCGACCCGGCAAATGAAAAGACCGCCAAGACAACGGAGTACGTCAACTTCCGCACGGGCCCGGGCACAAATTACAGCTCCAAGGGTGTCATTTCCCTCGGCACCACCGTCACCGTAACGGATACAAGCAACTCCCAGTGGTATGCCGTCCGCCTTGCTAACGGTTCCACGGCTACATTTTCGCGCAGTACATCAAAATCACGAGCACCCCGTCCGCAACGGCAACGCCTGCGCCCGCACCGACCCCCGCGCCGTCCGATCCGTCTAAAGAACAGACCGCAAAAACGACGGAATACGTCAACTTCCGCACGGGCCCGGGCACAAATTACAGTTCTAAGGCGTCATTCCGTCCGGCACTGCGATTACCGTAACGGATACAAGCAACTCCCAGTGGTACGCCGTCCGCCTTGCTGACGGCTCCACCGGCTACATTTACGCACAGTACATCAAGATTACTTTCGCTACCGTAACGCCCGCGCCTACCGAGCCCCGGCAGACGGCACCGTCCGCGCCAAGACCACGGCAGACGTCAACCTGCGCAAGGGTGCAGGCACAAATTACGGCGTTATCCGCGTTGTCGGCAATAACATCGCCGTCACGGTCACGGAAGCACCAACACCTGGTATAAAGTAAAGCTTTCCGATGGCACAGAGGGTTACCTCTATGCCCAGTACGTTACCGTCACCTCCGGCGACATCAACAGCGTCAAGAAAGAGGAGACCACCGATCCCTCCACGCTCACCGAAGCCGAACAGAAAGCAAAGTCCGTCCTCGATACGATCGGCTGGGATCTGCGCGCGGCCTACAACTGGTCTGCACACGCACTTCCGTATTACACGCTCGGCTCGGAGGTCACCGGCAACAGCGTTCATTCCGAGTGGTACGCAAACTTCGGCTTTGACAATCACAAGGGCAACTGCTACGTCATGGCAGCTACCTTCCAGAAAATGGCAAAGCTGCTCGGCTATGATGCACACCTTGTTGAGGCTACATCCGCACGTATAACGCCGCGGCCGCCACGGGTGGGTTGAGATTGACATGAACGGCACCACCTACGTGTTCGACCCGAACTTCGAGTACGGCGGTTACGGCAACGGCTACCAGATCAACTACGGTATGTCCGGTACGTTCAAGTATATCGACTTACGCCCGCGTAGATTAACAGCAAACCCTAAATCGGAAAGGAAATTTACCCCATGTACAATAAAATGAAAACGGGCGCGTTGGCGTTTGTCTGCGCGGCGCTCGTGCTTTGCGCCGGCTGCTCCGCTGCAGAGAATTCGTCTTCCGCAGAAGCCACACCGTCTCCCACCGCAGCCCCCACGGCCACGGCAGAGCCCACCGCCACACCCGTCCCGGAGCTGAAAATCGTCGGCGAAAAGTCCGACAGCAAAGATACCTTCTGCGTCACGCTTGAAAATGGTACAAAGCAGGAGATCACCGCCGTGTCCGTTAAGACCGGCAGCGAGGAAAAGTTCCCGGAGAGCATGATGAAAAAGGGCGAGACCCTCGCAAAGGACGAAAAGTTCGAGCTTTACTACACGCCCAAAACGGAAGAGGAATCCTCCGGCTCCGGCGACGAATATTTTGTCTCCCCGCGCTACGATGTGCAGCTCACCCTGAAGGACGGCAAGACCTACGTTTTGCACGGCTTCCCGTTTGAAGATATCAAAGAAGGCACTGTCCTTTTAGAGGATGACATTGCCTACATCACATACACCTCCGTTTCCACGAAGGAAAAGATCGATACCAAAGAAGCGGAGCGCGCCACAAAGGAAGCGGAAAACGGCGAAATTTCCGTACAGACCGAAGAAAAACCCGCATCTGCGGCAGAGGTCGTTACGGAAGAGCCCACCTACGAAGAACCGTCGTATGAAGAGCCCTCTTATGAGGAGCCTTCCTACGAGGAACCGAGCTATGAAGAACCCGCTGCCCCGGAAAACCCGGATAACGGCGGGCAGGAAGGCTGCGTGAACGGCGCGCTGTTCAACTGATGAGCCGCCACATGAGAGCGGAAGCCGGGACTTCCGCAAACACCTTTCGCGTCTATTCGTTCTCTTATCTGCGCGCTGCGGCGTGCCTTGCCATCGTGCTTCTGCACACGGTGTTCTGTGCCGTGTCTCTTTTCCCGGAGGAAGCATCTGCCACGCAAGCCCTCCTCTCCAACATCGTCGTCAACAATATGATGTGGGCGGTGCCGTGCTTTTTAATGGTTTCGGGTGCGCTGCTTTTAAACCCGGAGCGCCCCGTCACGGTGAAAAAATGCCTCACAAAGTACATTCCGCGCATGCTCATCGCGCTCGTCGTATTCTGTCTTCTGTTCCGCGCATTGGAGATCCTCGTCAATCACGAGCCCGTCAATGCCGAAACGCTGCTTTCGGGCTTTTATGAGATTTTCTCCGGCACCTCGTGGTCGCACGTCTGGTATCTCTACCTCATGATCGGCATCTATCTTCTTTTGCCGTTCTACCACAAAATCGCGTCGAACAGCACGGCAGGGGAGCTGCGCTACCTCATGATTGTCTACGTCATCTTCCTGTCGTTTGTGCCCGTTTTAAAAACGTTTGGCATCTCCGTCGGGTTTTATATCTGCGTTTCCGCCATTTATCCGTTCTACCTCTTCTGCGGCTACGCATTGCGGCAGGGCGTGTGGCGCGTGAATCGCGGGCTTGGCCTGCTGTTTCTCCTTATCGGCACAGCGGCGGTCGTCCTGTTCACCGTGCTGAAAGAAAACGGCACCATAAAGGCCGCAGGCGTGTTCTACGGCTATTCTTCCATTTTTGTCATTCTCCAGTCCATCGGCGTGTTCACGCTGTTTGGCTGCGCGGCAGACAAAACCGGCGCACCGCGAAAAGAAAGATCTCCCGGCGTTTTCGGCAAGTTCGTTTTGGAGATTGATAAATGTTCGTTCGGCATTTATCTCATCCACATGATCTTTGTGCGCGGTATTTTAAAGCATACGAAGCTCCACCCCTACGGCGCAGGCAGTCCGTTTGTTTTGATCGGCCTGACCCTCGGCATCTTCCTTGTCTCGTTCATCCTAACGTGGATTCTGAAGAAGATTCCCGGGGTTAAGAAAATCCTGTAAACGAATTTGGAGGCACACTTTCTTGTGAAGTGTGCTCCATTATCATATCGGTTGAAGACGGCTATATTAATTTCCTCCAAAATGGAAATATCATGCCGCATACATACGCAGTATATCACAGTTTCACCCTAAAAAGGAAGAAACTGCAAGAGAATACGCGCTTTTTGCTTGACATTTTTGTGCTTTTCCGCTACAATCAAAGAAAAAGGGGAGGCGCTGCCATGTTCATCAAGTCCCGTATTCTGACTGTCCTCGATTGCATACCCGTCGTCCCCGCCGATGTCGAAACCGAGCGCGAGCTCATGGAGCTTGCTGCCGAAAAACACCGAAAGGAACCTTGATATGTCCGCACTCCACATGGAAAAGATCACGGAGCACTCTAAAGATTTTCACCGCACCGAAAACCTCTACGTCCGCGCGTTCCCCGCAAACGAGCGCACGCCCATCTGCGGTCTCATGCGGCACGACGGCCACGATTTCGTCGGCTTCTACGACAAAGACGGAAACTTCTGCGGCTTTGCAAGCCTGCTCACCTGCGGCGACATCACGCACATCCTGTATTTCGCCATCGATGAGCAGTATCGCGAGCACGGCTACGGCAGCGAAGCGCTAAAGCTCATGCACACGCTGTACCCGAAAAACCGCTTCATCGCCGACTTGGAGCTCGACATCCCTACCGCCGAAAACGAGCCCCAGCGCCACCTGCGCCGCGCATTCTACCTGCGCAACGGCTACACCCCGTCCGAGGTACGTTACATCTGGCAGGGCGAGCAGTACGAAATTTTAGTCAGCAGCGGCACCATCACAAACACAGAATTTGAAAACTTTTGGGATCACTTTCCCAATGATGAAGATCGGTGATCTTCATCATTTGTGATCACGGACAACTGATAAAAACATACAGACTTCAACAAAACGGTCCGGATCGTTTTTGATGCAGACCGATAAAAAGGAGCCCGCCATGACCCAAAGAACCCCCGAAGAATGATGAATCTCATCCTCTCCCGTGCCGAAAACGACGCGCACATCCGCGTCGTCGGCATGGAAGGCTCGCGCACAAATCAAAACATCCCGAAAGACCGTTTTCAGGATTTCGATGTCACCTATTTTGTCGATGACCCCGCGCTTTACACCAAAGACGACACATGGGTAAACGTCTTCGGCGAGCGCCTCATCATGCAAAAGCCCGAGGACATGGAGCTTTTCCCCGCCGTCGAGGATGGGTACAGCTTCTTGATGTTCTTTACGGATTACAACAAGATCGACCTCACGATTTTGCCCCTCACCGCGCTTGAAGACTATTTAAACGGCGACGGCCTGCGCGAGATTTTGCTCGATAAAGACGGTCGCGTCGAAGAAAAGCCCACCCCTACAGACAAAGAATATCACATTCAAAAGCCCGGCGCCCGCAGCTTTGACGACTGCTGCAACGAGTTCTGGAACATCACGACCTATGTCGTCAAGGGCCTCTGTCGCCGCGAATTGTTATTCGCCATTGACTTGCTTGCGATGATGCGCAATGAACTTCTTCGCATGCTCTCGTGGCAGGTCGGCAGCACATACGGCTTCACGTTCAGCGTCGGCAAAAACTATAAATTCATCGATCAGTATCTCCCCGCAGAGCAGTGGCAAGCGCTTCTTTCCACGTATCGCACGGATTCTGTGGAAAACACATGGCGGTCGCTTTTCACCTGCCACGAACTCTTTCGAGATGCCGCTAAAATGCTGCAAATACGGCTACACCTATCCCAATTACGACGAAAACGTCTCCCGCTACGTCCGCGATATGTACGCAGAATACGAAGCAAAATAACGTCTCTCCCCAAAAAGTCCGCAAAATTTCCCGAAAATCGCCCGCCGCAACTCAAAATTGCGGAAATTCCAAGTTGACATGGTAGCTTTTCCCACGGTTTTCGTATAAAATGAGCCCTGCAAAGCGCCGTCCTTACCCTCTGCGGCATCCTCATCCTCATCCGCGAATACATCTTTATCGGCAAAGAGTAATAGTTAGGGTAAAATAAAAGCACGCAGACTTAAATTCCTGCGTGCTTTTTCATTTTGTCACTACGGAGAAAGCCCGCTAAGCCGCAGCAAAGCCTGCCACGTCAGCGGCCCTACGATGCCGTTCACGTCTAACCCTTCGTGCGCCTGCACGGCCTTCACGGCATTCTCCGTTGCCTCGCCGAAGATCCCGTCTTCCGCGACCTGCGGGATAAATGCGTTTTGTGCCGCTGCGCGGTTGATGAGCGATTGCAAATCTTCCACATCCGCGCCGTGCGTCCTCTGAGGATTGCCCGCCCGGGGTAGATAAGACGGCTTACGGATTTTCCGTTTTCCATCGCCGTTTCCCGCGTGTCGCGGTAAACGGAAAGAAGCATATTCGCGCTTTGCCGGTTGAGTACGCCCGTCGGCTCCAGTCCGTACTGCGTTTGGAAGGCCATGAGCGAATTTTTCGTCCGTGCGTCAAATACGCCGTTCATCGCGGGCAGGGGAATGGAATTGTCAAAATACGCAATAATCGTCAGTAAGTTCTGCATCTGTTCCACCGCCGTGCCGCTGTCGCCTTCTTTCAGCTCCGACAGGTAGAATCGTTTAGCCTCCTCGGGCGTGATGCCTTCGCTCATCAGCTCGTTTAATTGCTTGATGCCGCTGTATATAAGCTTGATTTTGTACCATGTCGCCTTGCCCACCACGCCGTCGGGCGTTAAATTGAAAATCTTCTGGAACGCCCGCACCGCATTTTCGGTCGGCAGGTCGTAATAAACGCTGATCTGCGGAATGCGCGGAATCGCCGGGTAATTGTCGCCGATGCGGTTCAGCTCCCTTTGCAGCACGCGCACGCTTTCGCTGATGCTTCCGAGTCTTAACGCTACGCCGGGGTATGATTCCTCGTTGTTCCCAACGGGTGCGTTGAACACAATGTTGATGTCGTCGCCGTAGTAGTGCTGCAAAATCTCATACGGCACAAGCCCCTGCCGTGCTAATCCCACCGTGCCCCACTGCGAAAGCCCCGGGCATGTCGAGGTCGTGCCGTTGCAGTACTGCGTAAAATACGGCTGCACCGTGCCTTGCTTTACGACGTAATCGTTGAAAATATTATCGACGATCTGCGAGATGTTTTCAAAAATATCGCGGTTCAAAATAAACTTCTGGTCGTACTGCGTTGTCGAGGTGATGTCAAAGTCATATCCGCGGCTGCGGTAATACTCCGTGTAAATGCGGTTCATTGCGTAAGAAATCTGCGCCAGAATATTCGCATGTATCGCGCTTTCCGGCCAGTTCGGGTAGATCTCGCTTGAAGCAACGTTTTTAATGTACGCCACAAACGGTACGCGCACATTCTCGGCCGGTTGGTCCGGCAGCCCAAGGTGCACCGTGATGTATTCCGGCACAACGGGCGTGTCTATATTGTTCGGCATAGCATCACCCCTCACCGACCGCCAAAAACTGCACCGGCTGTATCGACGTCACACCGGGGAAAACAGGCACCGCGCGGTAAATTTCCGTGCGGTATCCCGGGTGACTCACGCGTATATCGTAAAGCGCATACGGCATCTCGCCCGTCGGCGACTGCGCCAAGGCGTTATTCGGCGCGGGCAGCAAAATGTCGCCGAAAACGCCGCTCTCGTCCGTCACCCCGGCAGAAAACCGCCGCGTGCCGTCCGCAAGTCGTACGTCACAAGCACCGAAGCGCCGGGGACGGGGAACGTCCGCTGTCCCGCATACGCCTGCACGCGCAGCGTGCCGGTTCTGGAATTTAGCTGTTGAAACACCTTAAATGTGCACGCCTCGGGTGAGAGATCCTGTAAAGGGTCGCGCCCCGCGCCGCCTCCGGCGGATTTTCAATCGGTGTGTTCTCCGCTATGTTCTGCTTAACGTCTCTGTCCATAAAGTCCCTCCTTTTACCTAACCCCAGTATAAGCGGCAGAGGGGAAAAGGGTGCCCACTTTCGTTCGAGTAAATCTGCCATTGCAGCGCATAACGTCACATTCGAAATGTATAATTTGTGCGCTGCAATAAGTTTAAGCCTTCTTCACCCAGTTGAGTGCAATCCAGCCGCCAGCCTTTAGTCTGCCCCAGCCTTTATTTGAGCCGGGGCCGCTGTGTTCTTCAACGATTGTGTAGCGCAGTGTGTCTTTGATCTGCCCTAAAATGCCGTAGTTCGTGCTCGGACCCTTGCGGATGTTGAGCGCATCGCGGCAATTTTTGCGGATGAGATAGGGGGTAAACTTGCTCGCGACGGGCGCTTTTGCCGGCTCCATATAGCGTTTCACCATTGCTCAAAAAGCGCTGCCAGCCGCGGTCCAGTGTGCGGTGTGGGCAGTACTTGCCGTCATAGTCCCGGTGCTTTGTCACCTTATCAATGCCCCAGCCGTACTTTTTGAGCAAGCTTGCGGTGAACTCGGCCGCATTCTGCTCGGCCTTATCGAACTTTTCACCGCCCGATTTGGAATAACAAATTTCAATATGGATGCCCTCCATGTTGCCCTTGCCGTGCCCGTCGCCGCTTGCCCACGCGTTGCGGTTTTCCGGGATGCCCTGCACAATGTTTACATCGTCCACCGCGTAGTGAAACGAGATCTCAAGGTTGTTATACCGCATGTAGGAGATCTCATTTGCGGCGGGCGCATCGTTTGCCGTGTTGTGGATGACAACGCGCGTCGGTGTGCGGGTGTACGGGCATTTAATGGCATATTTGTCCTTTGGCACAAGATTTTCTTTGATCGGTACCATAGCTCCTCCTTACGCTTTTACGCCCCGGATTTTGACCTTGCTGCCCTTTGTGCCAAGCTCAAAGGGGCCTCGACATGATAGGCATTGCAGTTTTTCAATCTCATTTCATGTGTCATGTTCGTCTTCCTTTTCGTTCACGGTGCTTTTCAGGCGAGAAGTAATCGATTGAGGCGAGGAAAGCCCGGCACACCGATGGCGGCTAAGTTTTCCAGCACCGAGATGAGCTCGTTGATGATGAGCCAAACGGTGACGAGCAGGCCGCAGAAAAGCTCGATGTGCAGGTCGATGCCTGCCTGCTTCAGTGCGCCGTGCAGCAGGTAATCCACCGCCGCGCCTACGGCGACCATGGCCATATAGCAAAGCTTCTTGAGAATACCCTTCACGCCGATGCGCGAGCTGAGCTGTGAGAAAATATAGGCTTTTGTCATGCCGGTGAGGTAATCGAGCACCATGGCAAAAAACAACACCAAAAGCGGCTGCGTCAGCATACCAAAGTACGAGGAAAGCCCTGCCAACACCACGGTAAAAGCGGTTTTTAACATAGTCGGTTTCATAAATTCCAAATAAACTCCTTTTCAAAGTCTCCGTTTTCACCGCGGTGCGGCACGGCAAAACGGGCGGCGTCTGCCGTGCGGAGCAGATGCCGAAATTCAGGAAAAGAAAAGAGACCCCACGACTTTGCCGCGCAGTCTCAAATTCTTTTGACAAGGGGAAGTGTGCGCGGGGAGGATCCCCGCTTTTTAAAGGGCGAAACGGCGGAAAGCGAAACGCTTTCAATCGCTTTTCGGTGCAGCCGCCGCATGTGGCGGTCCGAGTAGTGCATGCGCTCTGCAATCTCCTTGAGGTCGAGCGCACAGATGTAGTGCTGTGTCAAAATCTCACGCAAAGCGGCACTTTCCACCGTGTCTATGGCGGCTTCAATTTCTGCCTGCCTTGTGCAAAGCACGCGTATGGCGTCTTTTGCTGCGCATATCGCGTGCTCTAAGTGAAAAAGAAGGTCGGTATTTCCTTCCAAAATCAGCGCTTCTTTGCGCGATGTCAGCCGGGTAAGCTCCGCCCTGCGTACACGGAGGTCGAGCTCCGTGTAGCGGTAGGCGGATAAAACGCCTTCACGGCGTTAAATTCTGCATCGGTCAAGACTGCACGACCTCTCGCAGGCGGTCTGCAAACTGGTCTGAAAGGGAATATATGTTCTTCACTTCTTCACGGTTCGGCAGCCCCGTAAAATTCTGCACGCTGCGGCGCACGGAGTTGCTTTTCGCGCGGTGCGCAGATTTCGCTACAAGAGAGATCAAGAAAACCGCACCCTGTGCAAGCGCGATCAACAGGCAGGAAACGGCAATACTAAAGAGAAACAGAATCATAAAAATACCCCCATCCGAGGTTCGCTTGTGCGTTGATGCATGGTACAGACGGTTCTGTGCGGCATATCAGCGCTTTGCGAACGTTTGTTTCTTTGCTATCTCGTATTATAAACAAACGTTCGCAATTTGTCAATCGAACATTCAAAGATTTTTTCGGAAAACGAGGTTTTAAAGGGCAGGTGTCTGCTTTTTGCGACACCTCAAGGAGATTTGAAAAGATGTCCTTGACAAGGGAAAAAGGGCTGAAACAGAACGATCTTACCCCATTTTTCCGTATCCCGATTACAGTAATACGCGTGGATGCTGTTCTTTTGCGGGACGTCAAAGGCTGTTGCTGTAATGCGGGCGGTATCGGGCAGGGCGGCACGCAGATTTTCGCTGTCGCCGACGGCTGTAATGTGGATGGGCGCAAGCGCCGAAAGCTGGGGCAGCTCGCTGCGCACGATTTTGCACCGGCGCTCAAACACGACGGAAAGGCGGCTGTGTGCGACGGCGTTTTTGAGAAGCGCCGCGTCCGCGGAGGGGCGCAGTGTGCCGAGCGGCTGGGTGAATTCTTTTTCCGCGCTCATCTCTAAAAACACGTTGACGGTGCGGTTTTGACCTTCCCGAAGCTGACGGGAAAGCGCTTCTCTCTGTGCGGCAAGTGTGGTATAAACCGTGGCGGTTCCGGGCAAAGCCGCAGTAGCGGGTGACTTTCTGCGCAGAAATATACAGCGAAAGCCTTCCTGTTCCGCAAACCGCGCGGCGCTGCACAGCACAGAGGCCGGCACGCGCAGGTCGCTGCCCGTGCACAGAATGTGCGTGCCGTTCGGTGTAAACGAGACAAGGCCGTCGTCTTTTAAGCTATCCGCAGCGGAAGCGGCGCGGTCCTTATGCAGGCATACGGAGTCGCCGAAGGTGACTTTGCCGTGCGGGAGTGTGCTCGGTGCAGCACGGGAGGCGGCGTTATACCGCAGCCACGCGGTTTCGCCCGTGCCGTTTACGCGTGGCAGCAGGCTACACATGCGCCCGATGAGGTCATCCCCGGCGTAAAAGCATTGCACGGAGACGGTGGCGCGCTCGGTTTGGCCCGCTTCGTCGTTTAAAAGCGCGTGGCCGGTTTTCAGCAGCACGGCAGCCGCAATGCCGGTGTTTTCGCGCCCGGTATCGACCGCGCGGTGCTGAAAAGGCGGCGGGCGGCGGCAGGCGGCAGCGGAAAACGAGGCGTGTGGAAAAGTGATCCTTCAGCTCGGCCGTGAACGTGTTGCGCGCGCTTTCGCTTACGCCGCGCTGGCTCGCATGATGAGGTGTACGCCGTAGGTGCGACCTTTGCGGACAAGCTCGCTTAAAAGCGCGGCGGTCTCTGTGTTGCCCTCAAAAAGCGACTGGTATTCGTCAATCATAAGCAAAATGCGCGGCAGAATTTCGGACAACGCACCCGTTTCGCGCTGCACGGCGCGGTAGGTCTCGTACTTGCGGATGAGGCGGCCGGTCTCGGCGGAGAGCGCCGTAAAGCAGGTTTGGCGGCGGTGCAGCTCCGAAACGTAGTACCGAAGAAAGGATGCGGCGCAATCGGGGTCATCGTTTTCAACGACGGCTTCGACTGCGGGCAGCGCGATGCGCCGTAAAGCGCGAACTCCGCACCCTCTTTGAAATCGGCAATGGCGAGCTTCACTTCGCTCGGCGTGTAGTTTGCGAAAATCTGCAAGGCAACGGTATGCAGAAGCGCGCTTTTGCCGGAGTTTACGTCACCGATGACGAGCGCATACGGCTTTTCTTCCGTAAACGCAAGCGTGACGGGCTGACGAGTGACATCGCTTTGGCCGATGGGAAGGAAAATGCCCGCTTCGCTGCTCTTTTTCTGCCAACCTTCGGCATGCGGCAAACGGGCGTTGAGGGGCAGCACGGCGTCTTTTTTAACCTGCGCGGTGACGACAGAAAGCGCTGCTGCGCGGCGGGCAGGGAGATCCTCCGGCGGGACGGTAAAAACGTCTTCGGAAATGTAAATTCCGCCGTTTTTTGCGGTGCAGCACGCGGCGTTTTGCACGAGCGCGGGGAATTTCTGTTGAAAACCGTGCGGCAGGGAGATTGCCTTGCGCACGGAAACGAGCACGCGCACGCAGGTGTTGGCGCGCATGAGCCGGATAAGGTCTTCCAGCGTCTGCTCCGGGATATTCTGTTCCATGTTTTCGATGAAGACGTAGTGCATCGAGTTCGGCGTATTTTCTGCGGCGGCGCGACACAAGGCTTCTATGCCGCGGGTAAAATCCTGTGCACTGCACCAAATTTCCGCGCGGCCGCTCGGCGTAAACGCGGCGAAAACGTCCTTGTACGCATTGCCGCAGTGGGCGGGATCTGCAAGGTGCACGACGGCGGCAGGATCGCTTTTAAGCAGATCGAACGCCAAACTGCAAAAGAGCGCGTGCGGGGCGGTGTTATCCGTTAAAAACAGCACGTGCAGTCGAGCTTTGTACAGGTAAGCGGCGCTGTAAACATTTTGCCGGAGGGGAGCGCGATGCGCAGCGTGCCGAGGGAAAGCGGGGCATGTCCGGCGTTTTCGGCGAAAATTGCAGCGCTTGGCGGTGTGCAGAGCACAGCGTTTGTGCGGGTGATCGCGGCGTTGGTATCGGCCTTTAATTTTTGCAGAATCTCCGCGCGGCGATTGGTACATTCGGCTTCAATCTGCCGCGTTTTGCGCGTGCAGACAGCGTGGGCGCGGGCGGTTTTTTCGGTAAACGCAGGCGTGTTTTCTATGGCCTCCGCGCAGCGGCGCATGTGCGCGTAGGCGTCGAGGATGGGCATGTAGAGCGATTTGCGGAAATCCGGAGAAACGGAGCCGATGAGCCCGCGGCGTCCGGCAGCAAACGCGTTTTTGATTTTCTTTGCGCCGGCTTGAATGGCGGAAAGCGCTTTTTGCATGCGTGCAATGAGTGCTTCCGCGCACACGTTTGCGGTGTTGTACGGCTTTTGCATGGCGGCGGAAAAATACTGCGGCTGCATGCGGTGGAAGTGCGGATCGAGAATGTCATTCATCGCAATCTCGGCGGCGGAAAGCAGGCTTTCGGCATCGCCTTTAAGTGTATCGTGCTCGTGCGCGAAGTCTTCTAAAAGCTCGTCGGTTGCGTCTTGTACGGCGCAGACGCGGCGTTCTCTGTTTTGGTCGTTCAGGCGCAGCGCGGTGCGGGTCTCCGCTTCCATGCGGCGAGCGTTTCATGCAGCGCGGAAAGCGAAGCGGCGGTGCCGTTTAACGTGCGGAAAACGGCGGAAAACGGTGCATTCATGGGAAAACTCCTTTTCGAAAATTTAGCCGAACGCCATTTTGACGAGCCCGACGATGCCGAGCACGAGCACGGCAAGCGCGAGCGCCATAAGGATGGGCGCGGCCATGAGTACGAACACGGCGGCGGGCGGCGCAAAGCAGCAGATGGAGACGGTGCAGAGGTAGGCAAGCACGTTATAGCGGTGTTTTTTCGCGCCTGTTTTGCCGTAAAGACAGATGCAGAATACGGTTAGGATGATAACAAGCGCTTTGGCGTGTTCAAACACGAACTGCTGTACGTAGTCCTCCAAAAAATCGAGGTGCGTGGGCGGGGTGAACGCTGCCTGCATCTCATGAAACACGCAAACAGCAGCAAAGACGGAAGCGGAAAGCGCGAAAAGCCAGTAAACGAATTGGCGCGCAAAGCTGACTTCGGGGGTCTCCTCGGCGGTGGTATCGGCAACGGCGGGGGCTGCGGTGTGCTGTGTGCGGCTGCGGTGCTCGGCTTCGCGGTCGTGGATGGTGCCGTCTTCGGCAATGTAATAATCCGGCATAAGGGCCTCCTTATCGGAACGGTTCGGGGTCGTCGTCATCGGTCTCGGCGATGTCGCCGCCGAACAGGGCATCGAATTCTTTTTCGGCAGACGCGGGGTCAAGCGGCTTTGGGCGGGCGGTCATGGCCAAAAAGCGCTGCGCGTCTTCAAGCCGTTTTTTGCGGTCTGACGCGGAGGGCTTTAGCTTCTCAGCATCAAACCCTGTCGGAAAAATCACGCCTGCGGCGGCTTTTTGCAGCTCTGCTTCGCGGCTATACAAAAGCGAAACGAGGATGGAAACGGCGGAATACAGCGTTTCTTCGAGTGATGTAGGAACTTCCAGTGCGGAAAGAGCCATTTTTGCGCACAGACCCTCCGGGCGGCGGCCGACGAAGAGTGCGCCGGACTTTACAGAATCGTTTTCCGCGTTGCAGATCTGCGCGGCGGCGTGCAGGTAGCGTGGATCAAAAACAAGGGCGTTGCGACCGGGGAACAGGCGCAGGATAAAAAAGGTCTTCTCATCATTTAAGGTGACGTGCAGCTTCCAACGGCGGTGCGCGGCCAGAAACTCGTAGAGGTAGCACGCGCCGGTTTCATCGGGCGCATGTTTTGCAAGCACGGTAAAGTGCGTTTTTTGAAATATTCCTCCATGAGGCAGAAATCTTCCGCGTGGGACGGGGCGGGAGACGGAATGTGGATCTCCTACGGCTCCGGGAGCGCCTCCGGCAGTACGCCCGCGCTGAGCGAACGCAGAGCGCTGATGTGCGGCGTGAGTGCGGCGAACGCGGTGCGCTCCAAAAGCTCCAGTGTGGCGCGGGAGACGGGCGCGTGCTCAAAGGCGACCTCCGTGCGGTAATAGACCTCGCACAAATTGGATTCTACACACACGACGCGACCTCCGGCGTGATGCGCTGGCAGTAATCGGCGACCATCGGCACGTAAGACGTGCGGACTAAAATGCCGGGGTAGGCGCTTAAAAGCAGAAAGCCGAGCTCTTTATCCACGCGGGCGCAGAAAACGAGCGAGTGCGGCCGTCCGTTTTGCGGTACAAAAAACCGGGTTCCTCATCGAGCTTTTCAAAGCTGTCCGCGGTCTCATCCAAATATGTTTTGAGCATTTCGTAGGTTTGGGTGCTGTTTTGTGTAGGCAAAGTAAAAACCTCCTTAGATCCGTTTGTTTTCACCTTTACTACGAACGGCGCAGACGAAATTTTGAGCACACAAAAGAAAAATGCCCTGTTCTTTTCACAGAACAAGGCATTTTAAAGCTTAAATTTAGTTTTGTGTCGGTGCGGAAGCGGTCTCTGCGGTGTTTAAAACGTGCTTTACAAGGCGGTGCGTTTTGAGGTCGATGGGATTCTGCGGGTTTTCGCACAGCTGTACGTAGCAGCGCTTTAAATCATCCGCGTAGCTTTGGAACGTCACAAGGTCGAACGCGCGCTGGCAGCACGTGAGCGCTTCTTCAATATCGGCCTTATTACGGTAATCGCTTTCAATGACGAGCGCTGTTTTGGCGAGCGCCAGACGGTAGCTGAAGTAGCCCATGTGCTCGGAATTCTGCTCGGCAGCGGAGAACGAAAGTCCCTTTTGCGCAATGCGCAGGATGAGGTCGTATTCAAGGCTTTTCTTCAGAATTTCCGTAAGGTACAGCTTGCAGCAGTTTGCGGCGTTTAAGGGCTGCGGGCGGCCGTTTGCGGTGATTTTCTCAAAAATGACGCGGCGCAGGACGTTTTCGGCGTCTGCGGTGCGATTTTTATCGAGCAGCACGGTGGCTTCTTTCATGTAACCACGCTCATCAAGCGGGAAAATACGCTGAAAATCTTGGCAGACGGAAAGCGCTTTTTCAAAATACGCTTCGGTCTGCTCCGGCGGGCAGCACAAGGCGCGGGTGCGGCAATACTCGGCGGCGTCTTTAAAAAGCCGCGGTTCGTTCCAGTTTTCACGCCCGAGGCTTTCGGCTGCGGCAAGATAGGTTTCGCCGTCCGCGCCGCTGCGGGCGCAGGTATTGAGTGTGATGGCGAGCAGCGTTGCGCTGCGGGGATAGATTTTAAGTGCAAAATCGCACACGCGCAAAGCGTCGAAATAGTCGCCGAGCGTCTCAAAGCGGTCGATGAGGTTATTAAAATCGCCGACGGTGCCGGTGACGTGGTTGTTTTCGTCCGAGACGGCATCCGCAAGGCTGCGCATGAACACGGCGCTGCCGTGTCCGCCGTGCTTTCTGAGCAAAGCGAGCGTTTCTGCGGCGGAGCAGATATGCAGCGTGTTTGGGGCGATAGTTTTAACAGGGGTTTCCATGTGGCTTTGCACCTCTTTTTATATGGGATAGTTTGTTTTTGAACGGCTCTGGGAGAGCCGTTAGGGGAACCCCTTAATAGGGTTCCCCTAAACGGAACAGTCCACCGGACTGTTCCGTTTTCCCCTCCTGATTTTTTGGAGGCAAAAGGGTTTCGCCATTTGCGAATGGCGACTCAGGGCATTGCCCCGAGACCCCACGACCTTTTTGAAAAAAGGTCGATCAAAACTTTATTCGTCGTTTGCGGTCAGAAATTTTCATTCAGCAGTTCAATGACATCGCAGGTTTCCGCAAGCATTTTGAAATTCCGCTCGCCGAGCAGGGCGCAGAGGATAACGAGTGCGACGCCGCGATGAACGTTGTTTTCTTCGCTGCACCGTTGCCACAGGTGGTAAAGCTCGCTTAGCTGCGGCGAATTTTGCAGCACGGCGCCGAGTGTGGTCTCAATCACGCTCGGAATCAGCATACGTTCCAAATACGTTTTGCAGTTTCGTGTAAGCTCACGCCCGCGCCAGCCGCTGTCGTTTTGAAAATCCTGCTTTAAGTCGAGGAGCAGTTCGCTTGTACCTTCGCCGCCATACAACGCTCTGCGGTCGCTTTCTTCGGGGTATGTGCACAAAATGCGCGCCCAGATGCTTTCGGGTAAAATCCAGCTGTAAAACGCGTCCTCGGCGACGGTGTCGGCTGAGCCGGGCTCCAAGCTGAGCGGCGGAAGCTTTTCGATATAGCCGACGGACTGCAAAAACCACGCTTTTTTATACATACTGTCGCCCATAAGCAGCAGATAGACCGTATCGAGCATGAACTTCGGGGCGCTTTCCGCAAAAACGGGCGGCAGGCTTTCGCATGTTTCTTCGGTTTTGGCGGCTGTGGGTTTGATTTTTTCGACGCTTTCCGTAAACGCGTAGCCGATGCCGGTTTTGGTGGTGACGGCGCCGTTTAGCCCGGCTTTTTTCAGCAGGCGGCGCACGGCGGAGACGGTATCGTAAATGAGGTTGCTGACGTCCGAATCGACATCATACCCCCACACATGCGCGGTGATCTGCTCTTTTGTGAGCGTTTGCCCGGCGTTTTAAGACAAGGTAGCGCAGCAGGCGGTTTTGCTGTGCGGTGAGGTCGATGACCGCTTTATCGTTTTTTAAAGTACCGCCCGTGGCGTTATACGTGACGTTTTGGATTTTATAAAGCTCGTCCACCGCGTTTCCTCCTTTTTTATGGATAACCCGATTATAGCATTGAATGTGCAGTTCTTCAACGCTGTTCGGCGAAAATCGAGAAAAAATCGAGACCGTTTCGGGATAGTACCGAGAACCGTTTTTTATCCTTAGAGCACAAGAAAAACGCTTTAAGGAGGAACGGATATGGCAGCGAAGGTATTTGAAAAGAGCGCGGAGGAAACAGCGTTCCGCGCGGTTTTAAAGGAAGTGTACGAAAGCAGAAAAAACAGCGTTGCTGTGTTGTGGGCGGACGCGGCCCTTTCCGCACGCTTTCAGGAAACCCTGTATGCGTTTCTTTTAAAGGACGTTTTGGGCAGTGCTGCGGCGGGCGTAAAGCTGCGCGCACTGTGCGCTTTTTGCGGCGGCGAAGCAGAGACGGCGCAGACCGAATACACGCACGAGACATTCATCGGCTGATGAGTCCCATTACAAAGGGCGAAAACAAGGGCGCAGTGCGTCTTGATTTATTTTTCAAAAAGGGGGAGGCGCATTTTATCCCGACGCTGTTTGCGTATGTGATGAATAATATCCTCGGCGATCGCTTTAAAAAAGCTGTGCCGGACAGCTTAGACCGTGAGCTTGAGGGCGAAGACGGCAGCGTGGCGCTTGGCGCGAGCCTTGCGGGCGAAGAAAACACGGAGCGCGAGGTGCTGGGCGAGATGATGAGCGCCGACATGGTGCAGGCTGTGTACGAAACGCTGCACGACCGCCCGGACGAGCTTTTCGCCTTTGCACACAAGCAGAGCGAGGCCAGATGGACTGCAAAAACGCTTTTAAAGACGCTGCGCCGCCTGCGCACGCCCGAAAAAGGTTTATCTGGATGCGATGGCGCTGCTGGGCGCTGCGGCGCAGAACAAGGCAGAGTGGGACGAAAAGGCCCTCTTACGCTTGGAACGCATTTTAAAAATGGACGATTGCCGCGCCGCCGCGGAGCTTTCCGCCTGCGCAAACCGCGCGAAAACAAGATTGAAGAAGTCCGCAGCGCTGCTTGCCATGCGGTAAGGTATGGGGTGCATAAAATCAATGCGCGTTTGGATCGGGTGCATCGGTCAAAAAACGGACGGGGGCAGGGGTATCGGTGTGCGTGCCGATGCACTTTTCCATCCAGATCATGTCGTACCAGCGGCCGAATTTATAGCCGCATTTCTTGAACGTACCGACCGTTTTGTAGCCGAGGTGAGCGTGAAAATCGGCACTGTTGTGGTTTAGGTACTCGTCTTCCTTGTCGATATAGCCGATGCAGGCGTAAAGGTTTAAAATGCCCATATCTTTGAGGCGCTGCTCCATGCTTCGTAGATCTTTCTGCCGAAGCCCAGTTTTTTGGCGGTGCGGTCAAGGTAAACGGTCATTTCGCATGACCAATCGTAGGCGGCGCGGCCGATGAATGAGCCTGCGTAGGCGTAGCCCATGACCTTGCCGTCCGCTTCGAGGACGATGTACGGGTAGCGCAGCGTGATGTTTTTCATGCGGTGTCGGAACTCTTCAAGCGACGGCACGTTGTACTCAAAGGTGATGGCAGTGTTTTTTACGTAATAGCTGTAAATTTCCAGCAGGCGCGGTGCGTCGGAAAGCTTGGCGTCACGAATCAAAACAGTGCTCATGAAATACCCCCTAAAAGCTCAAATACAAATCGTAAATTTGGAAAAAGCATAGCACCGCCGGGGTGAAGTGTCAACCCGGGCGGTGCTGCTTTGTGGCAAGGACGATATTTTCTCGGGAGTTTTTGCCGGCCTTGCCGAGAAGCGACTTATTATGACCGGAGAGGAGCGCTGCCCGCGGGAACGGTGCAGGAGAATATCCGCGTGTTTTCATGATTTGTTCACGAAAAGTTGGAAATTTTGAGATTGACTTTCCGCCAAAAAACGCATAGAATAGGCTAAAATAACATCGCGCCTATTTTAATCGCGCGCGAGAGGAGAGAGAACATGAACGAAGTGAAAACGCCGAAAAAGCCGCTTGTTTTTTATTACGGCATTGCGATGGTCGTTTTGCTGCTTTTAAACATGCTGGTGATGCCACTGATTACACAGCACCAGGTGGAGGAAGTGGACTATGGCACGTTCATCAAGATGACGGAGAACAAAGAAATCGGCCAGGTGGAGATTGAAGACAACCAGATTTTGTTCACAAATAAGGACAAGAGCAAAATTTATAAAACCGGCCTTTTGAATGACGACGGCTTGTACAGCGCCTTTACGATTCCGGCGCGGAGTTTTCCGGCGAGATTGTGGAGCAGATGTCCCCGCTGATGAGCTTTATCGTGAGCTGGGTGCTGCCGGTTGTGCTCTTTGTGGTGCTGGGACAGCTTTTGTCGCGGCAGCTCATGAAGAAAATGGGCGGCCCGAACGCCATGAAGTTCGACATGGGCAAGAGCAGTGCGAAGGTGTATGTGCAGTCTTCGGACGGCATTAAGTTTGCGGACGTTGCGGGCGAGGACGAAGCGAAGGAGAACCTTTCCGAAGTTGTCGATTACCTGCATAACCCGAATAAATATAAAGAGATTGGCGCTTCCATGCCGAAGGGCATTTTGCTTGTGGGCCCTCCGGGAACCGGCAAAACAATGCTGGCTAAGGCGGTCGCCGGCGAAGCGAACGTGCCGTTTTTCTCCATGTCCGGCTCGGAATTTGTCGAGATGTTCGTCGGCATGGGCGCATCGAAAGTACGTGACCTCTTTAGGCAGGCAAAGGAAAAAGCGCCTTGCATCGTGTTCATCGATGAAATCGACGCGATTGGTAAAAAGCGCGATAATCAGCTGAGCACGAATGATGAGCGCGAGCAGACCTTAAATCAGCTTTTGACCGAAATGGACGGCTTTGAGGGCAACAACGGCGTTATTATCCTTGCCGCGACGAACCGCCCGGAGTCGCTTGACCCCGCCTTGACGCGTCCGGGTCGTTTTGACCGCCGCGTGCCGGTGGAGCTGCCCGACCTTGCGGGCCGTGAGGCGATTTTGCGTGTACACGTCAAAGAAGATTAAGGTTGCACGACGTTGACCTGTCGAAGATTCGCGCGAGCATGGCGATCCGGCGTGTCCTACCCGG
>ENA-OQLB01000390-OQLB01000390.1-human-gut-metagenome-genome-assembly--contig:-NODE-390-length-25747-cov-4.128337_pt1 | contig 25747 bp, 35 predicted proteins | sample MGYA00242656_ERZ504813 | MGnify/ENA primary metagenome ERZ504813 (study PRJEB26092, sample SAMD00036388) | human gut metagenome | host: Homo sapiens | study: EMG produced TPA metagenomics assembly of... | reverse complement strand
GAATTTGATGGGTAGTATAAGGTGATCATGACAATATAAATGATTCAAAAGAAAAAGAGAATATCTAACTAACAGAAGTGGAGATTAAATGGAAAAGCGGCACAAGTTAGATGGAACAGATGCTCTGGAGAAAAGGAGAACGGAGCAGATGGTCAGGTTTGTCATTATAGGTTGGAAGATACAACTATTAAAGATAATACAGCAGATATAAAAATGAAAGTATGGTTATTTGATCCAACAGAAATGGATACTGCAGATACAGAAGATACGGATGACTATATTTTTGAATTTTCATCAAATTGGGAAGAACTGGAGAAGAATACAATAAATGTAAATGTGAATAAAAAAATAAAGATATCTCCAAATCAAAATCTGACGATTTCAAAAATGAGCTTAAACGATTTGGCAAGTACAATTTATGGAAATTTGGATAATAAAGAATATGAAGATTATTATTTAATAGGAACCGACGATAAAGGAAATCAGGGGCTTTATAGAATGACAAATTATGGAGACACAGAGACTGTGTTTGAAGAAAGCAGAAATAATACAAAATATAAAGGAATTTCTCCAGATGCTAAAACGGTGACATTAGAATTATATGTAAATAAAGAAGAAAAAAACAGAACAACATATAAAAAATATGAAACAGGAACAGAAGATACTTACGGAGAAGGCGTAGGACGTGTTTATGAAAGTGATGAAGATCCTCTGGATTTATATAGCCTAGTGGAAGGAAAAATAGAAATTAAAATCAGATGACAAAAGAATAATTTAATCGAAGAGAGGAACAGCCAATATCATCTGCCTTCAGATATTGGCTGTAATATATATGATACATAAAAAATACAAGCAGCAGATAACGATAAGATTCTTATATCAGTCAAGGAAGCCTGTGAACGCACAGGTCTTTCAGAGAAAACCATGAGAATTCTTATGAAGAATAATACCTTCATGGTACGAATTGGGCGAAGAACCCTGATTGATAAGAAAAAATTTCAGAAATGGATAGATCGGCAGTCTTGAAAGGTTTTTGGGGTTGTGTTAAAATTAAGTCCAGTGCCATGCATGATCATCTATTGTTATTAGAAAAAGGATGGTAATGTTATGGAAAAAATCTAAGAGGAAAAGAAATAGGTAAGGGAATCCGACAAAGAAAAGATGGGCGGTAAGAAGCCAGAATCACAATTAAGGATCTGGCAACCGCCTTTTTCTATCTATGGAACAAATCTTCAGCAGGTGAAAAAGCAAAGAAACATGTATTTGGCGGAAGTTCTCCCAGGTATTCCAGGCTTTGATTCGAGTATGTCCGTTTCAAAATGGTATGAGAAATGGATGGAACTTTATAAGGTTCGGAATCTTAAAGCAACCACGATAAGAAATTATGAAGAAAAGTATGGAAAAGAAAGCTGATTTTGCTGATGAAATGAGATTTTAGGAAGAGGTTTAAATATTTGGAAAAAACAAGAAACACTGAAGAAGAAAAAAAAATGGGTCAAAAGTGGGTCAAAGAGGAACATAAAGCATCTACAAGCCGCGTAAATACAGGGTTTCCATTTAACACAGGGAAATTATCACCGATGATGAAAGAATACGTAAAGACCAAAGAAGAGTACAGCGACTGTATCCTTTTTTACCGTCTGGGCGATTTTTATGAAATGTTCTTTGAGGATGCATTGACTGCATCCAGGGAACTGGAAATTACACTTACAGGAAAAGACTGCGGACTGGAAGAGAGAGCGCCCATGTGTGGCGTTCCTTTTCATGCTGCGGAAACTTATATCAACCGGCTGATCGAAAAGGGCTATAAGGTTGCCATCTGCGAACAGGTAGAAGATCCGAAAAAAGCCAAGGATCTTGTTAAACGAGAGGTTGTCCGCATTGTCACACCGGGAACTACTCTGGATACCATGTCACTGGACGAGTCCAAAAACAATTATCTGATGTCCATTGTCTCCATTGGAGAGCATTTTGGCTGTGCAATTGCAGATATCACAACCGGTGACTGTTTTCTCACAGAACTGGATAAACCACAGAAGCTTCTGGATGAGATCAATAAATTCACACCTGCGAGATCATCTGCAACGACGCCTTTCTTTTAAGCGGTGTGGATGTAGCGGATCTGAAGGGGCGTCTTGGGATCTGTGTATTTGCTCTGGATCCCTGGTACTTTGACGACCAGCTGTGCCAGAAAACCCTGAAAGAGCATTTTCATGTCGGAAATCTGGAAGGTCTCGGGATCGGAGATTATGACAGCGGGATCATTGCTTCCGGTGCACTGTTCCTGTATCTGAAGGAAACACAGAAAACAGCACTTTCCCATATGGCAAGCATCCGCCCTTACTCTGCTGAAAAATATATGCTCATCGACAGCTCCAGCCGTCGTAACCTGGAGCTTGTAGAAACCATGCGCGAAAAGCAGAAAAGAGGTTCTCTTCTCTGGGTTCTGGATAAAACCAAAACTGCCATGGGTGCAAGAACCCTTCGTTCTTATGTGGAGCAGCCTCTGATCGATGCAGAGGAAATCGAAAAGAGACTTGGTGCCCTGGAAGAACTGAACGCAAAACCTATGGATCGTGATGAGATCCGGGAGTACTTAAATCCGATCTACGATCTGGAACGTCTGATAAGCCGTATCAGCTACAAATCTGCCAACCCAAGAGATCTGGTTTCCTTTGCCTCTTCCCTGGAAATGCTGCCTTATATAAAGCAGATCCTTGCAGGATTTAACTCTCCGCTGCTTATGCAGATCAATGAAGACATGGATCCACTGTCAGACATTACCGCTCTGATCCGTAATTCCATTACTGATGATCCGCCCCTTGCCCAGAAGGACGGCGGTATCATTCGGGAAGGTTATAATGAAGATGTGGATAAATTCCGCCGCTCCCGGACAGATGGAAAGAAGTGGTTATCTGAGTTGGAAGCAAGAGAGCGGGAACGCACCGGTATTAAGAGCCTGAAGATCAAATATAACCGTGTATTCGGCTATTCCCTAGAAGTTACCAACACCTTCAAGGATCTCGTGCCGGAGGACTATATCCGCAAACAAACCCTTACCAACGCAGAGCGTTACATCACCCAGGAGCTGAAGGATCTGGAGGATCTGATCCTTGGAGCGGAAGATAAGCTTTATGCATTGGAATTTGAACTGTTTTCAGATATCCGTGATCAGGTTGGAGCTGAGGTTGTCCGTATCCAGCGTACTGCAAAGGCAGTAGCTGCTCTGGATGTTTTTGCTTCCCTTGCACTGGTTGCACAGAGGAATAACTTTGTCCGGCCCAAGATCAATGAGACCGGCCTCATCGATATCCGAAATGGCCGCCACCCGGTTGTGGAACAGATGATCGAAAACGATATGTTCATTCCAAATGATACGTATCTTGACAACCACAAAAAACGTATCTCCATTATCACAGGACCGAACATGGCCGGAAAATCCACATACATGCGCCAGACAGCATTGATCGTACTGATGGCACAGATCGGAAGCTTTGTTCCTGCGGACAGTGCGAATATCGGTGTGGTTGACCGGATCTTCACCCGTGTGGGAGCATCCGATGACCTTGCAAGCGGACAGAGTACCTTTATGGTGGAGATGACAGAGGTTGCCAACATTCTTCGTAATGCCACTTCCCGAAGTCTTCTGATCCTGGATGAGATCGGACGTGGAACCAGTACCTTTGACGGCCTTTCCATTGCCTGGGCAGTGATCGAACACATCAGCAACACCAAACTCTGCGGCGCCAAGACCTTATTTGCGACCCATTATCATGAGCTTACCGAACTGGAAGGCAAGCTTTCTGGTGTCAACAACTACTGTATCGCTGTCAAGGAAAAAGGTGACGATATCGTATTCCTGCGTAAGATCGTAAAAGGCGGAGCAGATAAAAGCTATGGTATCCAGGTAGCCAAGCTTGCCGGTGTTCCGGATTCCGTGATCCAGCGTGCCAAGGAACTGGTAGAGGAGCTCAGTGATGCAGATATCACTGCAGCTGTAAAAGATCTGACTGCTCCAAAGAAAAAGCAGAAGATCACCTATGATCAGTTAGATATGGCACAGATGTCACTGTTTGACACGGTACAGGACAATGATATCATTGAAGAGATCAAAAACCTGGAGATCGGGAATCTGACACCAATGGAAGCTTTGAATATTCTCTATAACCTGCAGAACAAAATTAAGAACCGGTGGTGATACCCTTGAAAAAAATTGCAGTTTTAGACCAGAATACCATTGATAAGATCGCAGCAGGAGAGGTCGTAGAGCGCCCCTCCTCTGTTGTAAAAGAGCTTGTGGAAAATGCCATTGACGCAGGTGCTACCGCTATTACTGTAGAGATCACAGACGCGGAAAAAAGCTGATCCGTATCACGGATAATGCTCCGGAATGGATGCAGAGCAGGTTCCGCTTGCTTTTCTCCGCCATGCCACAAGTAAAATTGAAAAAGTAGAAGACCTGACCCACATTGCCTCTCTTGGCTTCCGTGGTGAAGCACTTTCCAGTATTGCCGCCGTCTCCCAGGTGGAGCTGATCACAAAGACTCCTTCCGGGATCAGCGGTACCCGCTATGTGATCGAAGGTGGAAAAGAACAGTCTTTGGAGGAGATGGGCGCACCGGAGGGAACCACCTTCCTGATCCGGAACCTTTTTTACAACACACCTGCAAGAAGCAAATTTCTGAAATCCGACATGACAGAAGCCGGTTACATCAATACGCTGATGGAACAGCTGGCGCTTTCCCATCCGGAAATTTCCTTTAAATATATCCAGAATCGTCAGGTGAAACTTTCCAGTTCCGGAAATTACAGCGTAAAGGATGTGATCTACAGCGTTTACGGACGGGAGATCGCCAAAGCACTTCTGGAAGTCTCCTATGAAAATGATTTTATGAAGATCGAAGGCTTTGTGGGAAAACCGGAGATTTCCAGAGGAAACCGCACTTTTGAGAATTATTATATCAATGGCCGGTATGTAAAAAACAAGATCATTACCAAGGCTATTGAGGATGGGTATAAAGGACTGGTCATGCAGCATAAATTTCCATTTGTTTCCCTTCGGATCGAAATGGATGGTAATGACCTGGACGTTAATGTACATCCGGCAAAAAGAGAAGTGCGTTTTGCCAGAGAAACCGAAGTTTATACGGCTATCTATGAAACTGTTCGTAAGGTACTGACTCACAGAGAACTAATCCCGCAGGTATCTGTGGGAAAAGACGAACCGACATCTCACAACGAGCAGATGAAGCCAGGAAATGTTCCGGAACCTTTCGAGGTAAAAAGACGGCAGGAGATGTACGGACACCAGAACCGGACGGCGAATATAGCTTCCCATATTGCACCGACAGCTTCTGAAGTACGTACAGCGCCGGTTTCATCGATACCTTATAATAAGTTGACAAATAGTACAGCCTCCTATGGCTCAGCTGAAACAGCTCACAGTTCTTCAGATTCTTTTACAGATAAATACAGGCATATGGGTTCTCTGCGGGAAAATCCCGTATATAGATCTCAGCCCTTTACAAAAGAAGAAGAGGAAATGTTTTCCGGCACACTGAAGGACGGAAAAAAAGAGACTTCCGCTGTAGAAACAGCGGATCCAGAAGTGATATCTGAAAAACCTGCCGAATCGACATCTCCTGAGATAAACAGCGAGCCGATCAAATCCCTGGAACAGGAAACGCCAAAACAGCTGGAACTTTTCGAAGAACGGCTTCTTGCCCCGGAATCCAGAAGCCGCCACAGGCTGATCGGACAGCTGTTTGACACCTACTGGCTGGTACAGTTCGAAGATAATTTTTATATCATTGACCAGCATGCGGCCCATGAAAAAGTATATTATGAGCGGTTCGTAAAGCTGTTCCAGTCTCAGAACATCCAGTCTCAGTACGTAAGCCCTCCGCTGATCGTTTCACTCAGCCTTGAGGAAGAAAACCTGTTAAAAGCAAACGAAAAATATTTTCGGGATTTCGGTTTTGAGATCGAACCTTTTGGGGGAAGAGAGTACAGTATCAGTGCGGTGCCATCCAGTCTTCTGGGAATGACAGAGGAAGAGCTGTTTCTGGAAATGCTGGACCATCTCACTGCAGACGGTTCCAAGGATGCCTTTGAAATTTTTGCCTCAAGGCTTGCGACCATGGCCTGTAAGGCTGCTGTAAAAGGCAATCATTCCATGTCACCTCAGGAAGCTGACAAGCTGATCGATGAATTATTGACACTGGAAAATCCTTATAACTGTCCTCATGGAAGACCAACGATCATTGCCATGAGTAAGACAGAAATCGAAAAAAAATTCAAACGTATCGTGTAAGATACTTAACATAAACGGAGGAAATATATGAAAAAACCTCTTATCGTGCTTACCGGGCCTACTGCGTGGGAAAAACAAAGCTTTCCATTGCACTTGCAAAAGCAGTAAACGGAGAGATCATTTCCGCGGATTCCATGCAGGTTTACCGCCATATGGATATCGGTTCCGCCAAGATCACGCCGGAAGAAATGGATGGCGTCCCACATCATCTGGTGGATGTACTGGAGCCAACAGAAGATTTTAACATTGTCCTTTTTCAGCAGATGCAAAAGATGCCATGGACAAAATTTATGACAAAGGCCGGATTCCGATCCTGGTAGGCGGCACAGGATTTTATATTCAGTCTGTGACCAGAGATATTGATTTTACCAGCTCCGACCAGGATGAACATTACCGCAGGGAGCTGGAAGAGCTGGCAGAGCAGAAGGGGCCTGCATTTCTCCATGACATGCTTGCTAAGGTCGATCCCAAGTCAGCCGAAGATATCCATGAGAACAATGTCAAGCGGGTGATACGTGCCCTGGAATTTTATAAACAGAACGGTACCAGGATCTCCGAACATAATGAAGAACAGAAGGAGCATACCAGTCCCTATGCACTGGCTTATTTCGTCCTGAACGCACCACGCCCACTTCTCTATGAACGCATTGACACAAGAGTGGACGAAATGCTGAAAAACGGTCTGACAGAAGAAGTTAAAAAGCTTCGGGAGATGGGCTGCCACAGGGGAATGGTTTCCATGCAGGGGCTTGGCTATAAGGAAATCCTGGACTGGATGGGCGGAAACTATTCTTATGAGGAAGCCGTAAGGGTCCTGAAACGTGACACCAGACACTTTGCCAAACGTCAGCTTACCTGGTTCCGCAGAGAAGGCGAGGTAACCTGGGTAGATAAAGATAACTTTGATTACGATGACAGCCGGATCCTTTCCTACATGCTTTCTGTATGCAGAGAAAAAGGGATCCTGCCTGCCAAATAAAATAAAAAAGGAAAAATGATCATGAAAGAATTATATGCACAGCTTGGAATCTCTTCCGCAGTTTACGATTTCGGTAAAACTGTAGAAGATTCCCTGAAAGAACGTTTTGAAAAATTTGATAAGACTGCAGAATACAACCAGATGAAGGTTATCCGCGCCATGCAGAAGAACCGTGTCAGTGAGGCTTGTTTCGGAGCTTCCTCCGGTTATGGCTACAACGACCTTGGCCGCGAAACTCTGGAGCAGGTCTATGCCGATACCTTCCACACAGAAGCCTGCCTGGTCCGCCCGCAGATCACCTGCGGAACCCACGCACTTGCCATTGCACTGTTTGGAAACTTACGCCCGGGCGATGAGCTTCTTACCCCTGTAGGCAAACCATATGATACTCTGGAAGAAGTCATCGGGATCCGTCCGTCCAACGGTTCTCTTACAGAATATGGTGTAAAATACCGTCAGGTAGACCTTCTTGAGGATGGTACTTTTGATTACGAAAATATCAAAAAGGCAGTCAATGAAAAAACAAAACTGGTAACCATTCAGCGTTCCAAAGGCTATCAGACTCGTCCTTCCTTCTCTGTAAAACAGATCGGTGAGCTAATCGCTTTTGTAAAGAAGATCAAACCGGATGTGATCTGCATGGTAGATAACTGCTACGGTGAGTTCGTAGATACCATAGAGCCAAGTGATGTAGGTGCAGATATCATGGTGGGTTCCCTGATCAAAAATCCAGGCGGCGGTCTTGCCCTATCGGCGGATATATCGCCGGAAGAAAAGACTGTGTGGAAAACGCTTCCTACCGTATGACCTGCCCGGGACTGGGCATGGAAGTGGGGGCAACCCTTGGTGTAAACCGTTCTCTGTACCAGGGATTTTTCCTTGCACCGATGGTTACCAAAGGAGCTTTAAAAGGCGCCGTTTTTGCAGCAAACATTTACGAAAAACTTGGTTTCCCGGTGGTACCGAACAGCACAGAACCACGTCAGGATATCATCCAGGCGGTCACTCTCGGAACACCGGAGGGTCTTGTAGCATTCTGCCAGGGTATCCAGCTGCTGCACCGGTAGACAGCTTTGTAACACCGGAGCCGTGGGATATGCCGGGATATGACAGCCAGGTGATCATGGCAGCAGGTGCTTTCATCCAGGGTTCTTCCATCGAGCTTTCTGCCGATGGTCCTATGAAACCGCCTTATGCAGTTTATTTCCAGGGTGGTCTCACCTGGGAGCATGCAAAGCTGGGAATCCTGAAATCTCTTCAGTATATGGTTGATAAGGAACTTGTGAGCTTATGAAAAAATCCGAAGGACCGGACTTAAAAAAACAGATCTTTGTCATAGGAGCCGGTGCTTCCGGTCTTATGGCAGCTATTCAGGCTGCTGTATACGGAGCTGCAGTTACGGTTCTGGAACAAAATGACCGTCCCGGCAGAAAAATCTGTGCTACGGGAAACGGCCGTTGTAATATGACGAACCTAAATCAGGATGAAAACGCTTACCGGGGATCTCATCCTGAATTTGCCAAAGATGCCCTGGCACAGTTTCCTGTGGAAAAAACTCTGAAATTCTTTCAGGAACTGGGAATCTGTATCACAGACCGCAGCGGATGGATCTATCCCCGAAGCAACCAGGCACAGAGTGTGGTAGATGTTCTTGTCATGAAGCACGCAGCCTGAAGGTAAAGCTGAAAACCAATCAGACCGTTACCGGCGTGTCTTTTGCAGACGGACAGTGGAAGATCCATACGGACGGATGGACCTACAGTGGTGATGCCGTGATCCTTGCAAATGGTTCCCGTGCGTCTTCCGTTGCAGGTTCCTGCGAAAGCGGATATGAAATTGCAAAAAGTCTCGGACATCATCTGATCGAACCCCTTCCAGCTTTGACAGCTCTGAAATGTAAGGGAAATTCTTTTTCCGGCTGGAGTGGTGTACGGACAGAAGGGAAGATAACACTTTATATAGACGGCACACCGACAGTCTCCCAGCAGGGAGAACTGCAGCTTACCGATTACGGTGTATCCGGGATCCCGGTATTTCAGATTTCCCGCTACGCCATCCGAGCGGTTCACGAAAACAAAAACGCAGAGCTTTCCATAAATTTTTTTCCGGAACTGAACCAGAAAGAACTGGAAGAATACCTGGAACAGAGAAAAACAGCCTGCCCTTATAAAACAGAAAAAGAACTTCTCATCGGACTTTTTCCGGAAACTGATCCGTGTCTTATGTGCACAGAAGAATCTGATCCATGGGATCAATGATTTTCGCCTTCCGGTAAAAGACAGCCTTTCTTTTGAACAGGCACAGGTTTGTTCCGGCGGCGTGGATACTTCTGAAGTTCAAAGTAAAACCATGGAATCCAGACTTCATAAAGGCCTTTATTTTGCCGGAGAACTCCTTGATATTGACGGCACCTGCGTGGATACAACCTGCAGTGGGCATGGTCAAGTGGAGCTACCGCCGGTATCTGGGCAGCAAAGGAGGAATAACAATGATCCGGATCACACAGTTGAAGCTTCCCATCACTCATACAGAAGAGCAGCTTCACCGAAAAATAGCAAAAATGCTTCGTCTTGGAAATCAGCCGTTCACCTATGAGATCCGAAAACAATCTCTGGATGCCCGGCACAAAGAGGACAAAAAATTTGTCTACACTGTAGATATTAAACTGGATAACGAATCCCGTGTTCTCAAAAAGGTTCACGATAAAAATATTATGTTAACCTCTGAGAAAAAATATCATTTCTCCTCATCTGGCTCTGAAGCTCTGTCCCATCGTCCTATAGTGATCGGAAGCGGACCTGCAGGATTATTCTGTGCCTGGTACCTGGCCAAAGCCGGGTACTGTCCACTGGTACTGGAACGGGGAGAAGAAGCAGACAAACGCCAGAAAACCGTGGAAAATTTCTGGAAAAACGGCATCTTGGATCCGGATTCCAATGTACAGTTCGGAGAGGGCGGTGCAGGGACTTTTTCCGATGGAAAGCTGAATACTCTGGTAAAAGATACTTTTGGAAGAGGAAGGGAAGTTCTTTCCCGATTTGTGGAGGCAGGAGCTCCCTCTGAGATCCTTTACCAGCAAAAGCCTCATCTTGGCACAGATCAGCTTGTAGGTATCGTTCAGTTTATGCGTCATCAGATTGAAGAAATGGGCGGGGAATTCCGTTTTCGTTCCACAGTAACTGATCTGATGATCCGTGACCGGAAGCTTACTGCAGTCATTGTCAATGCAAAAGAGGAAATACCGGCAGAAATCTGCATTCTTGCTCCCGGCCACAGCGCCAGAGATACGTTTGCCATGCTGGAAAAACACAATATTAACATGGAGCCGAAATCTTTTGCAGTGGGGGTACGTGTGGAACATCCGCAGACCATGATCAACCAGGATCTTTACGGGGAACCGGAAAACGACCGTCTGGGTGCATCCAGCTACAAGGTTACCCATACACTGGAAAACGGACGTGGCGTTTATTCTTTCTGTATGTGTCCCGGCGGATATGTTGTAAATGCATCTTCTGAAGAAGGTATGCTTGCAGTGAATGGTATGAGCTATCAGGCACGTGACAGCCATAATGCCAACAGTGCTATCATCGTTACGGTAAACCCTTCTGATTTTCCTGAAGAGGGAGTTCTCGGCGGAATCGCTCTGCAGCGAAAACTGGAGCGCGCTGCCTGGGAAGCCGGAAAAGGAAAAATTCCGGTACAGCTTTTCAAAGATTACTGTACCCATCAGAAAAGTACCAGGCTTGGAGATGTGATCCCCTGTATCAAAGGAGCTTATACACTTACCGATGTCCGCAGTATTTTCCCAAAAGAGATCGGCGATTCCATTGAAGCAGGAATCCATGCTTTTGGAAAAAAGCTTTCCGGTTTTGACCGACCGGATGCATTGCTGGAAGGAGTAGAAAGCCGTACCTCTTCTCCTGTACGGATCGTTCGGGAACCGAAAAAGCTCACTTCCAATATAGAAGGAATCTACCCTGCGGAGAGGGCGCCGGTTACGCCGGAGGCATTACATCCGCAGCGATGGACGGGATCAAGGTGGCAGAAGCAGTCGCTTCTGTTTATGCCCTGCCTGTAAACAAAATGTGAAAAAAGTGGAAATTTCCGGGATAGAGTGTACATCCCTGCTTTTTTATGCTAAAATAACTTCTGCAATTTTGCATCCCCTTCTTCGAGAGCGAAAAGGGAAATCATATGAAAGATACTATAATGGAAATGCCAGATTATCAGCGTCCGTATGAAAAATGTCTGCGGGAAGGAGAACAGTCCTTAAGCGATCGAGAGCTTCTTGCCGTGATCCTGCGCTGTGGCGTACAGGGATCCAGTTCCCTGACTCTGGCAGATAAAATCCTGAATTTATCGAAACAGACCGGATACAGTGGCCTGCTTGGACTGTTTCATATTTCCATGCAAGAACTGATGAAGATCCATGGGATCGGTAAGGTAAAAGCATACAGCTGAAATGTATCGGGGAACTTTCCAAGCGTATGGCAACCGCAGCTGCAAAACCGGAATTATCTTTTCACCATCCGGTAACCATTGCGAAATATTATATGGAGCGGCTCCGGCATGAAGAGCAGGAATTGCTTTACTGCATGATGCTGGACGGACATAACCATTTGTCGGGGGAACAGCTTTTAAGCCGCGGTACAGTCAATGCCACACTGATCACACCAAGAGAAGTCTTTGTAGAAGCTGTAAAGTATCGGGCGGTGAACCTGATCCTGGTCCACAATCATCCAGGAGGCGATCCCTCCCCCAGCCAGGCTGATCTGGATGTTACGGAACGGATCTATCATTGTGGTGAACTCCTCGGCATCCATCTTCTGGATCATATCATCATCGGTGATCACAGGTATGTCAGTTTCCGCGAAAAAGGGATTTTTGATGAATATACTTAAGTGAAGGGACAGATTTATGCTTTTTAGAAATAATTACGGAGTAGACCTTGGAAGCAGCTCTGTAAAAGTCTATTCATTTTTCAGAAACAAAAGTTACATAGAAAAGAACATGGTAGCCTACAGAGGACGCCGGATCCTTGCCATAGGGAACGAAGCTTATGAAATGTTTGAAAAATCACCTGCAGATATTTCCGTAAATTCTCCTATGGCTTTCGGTATGCTGGCAAATCTGGAATTGCAAGAGATCGTCCTTTACAGCATGATAAAAAAAAATCGATCATACATCCGGTCTCGGAGCAGACATGTATTTCTCCGTACCACTTGATATGACTGCTATCGAAAAGAGGGCATACTATCATCTGGTCAATGGTCACTGGCTGCGGAAAAACCGTGTTTTTATGGTGGAGTCCCCTATTGCAGATGCCATTGCCATGGGAATCGACCCTGAAAAGAATCAGGCAGCATGATCGTAAACATCGGTGCACAGAGTACAGAGTTTTCCATCATAACCGACGGCAAGATCATCATCAGCCGTAAGATCCCCATCGGAGGCAGACAGATGAACGAATCTATCTGCAGCGAAATCCGAAAACATTATAATCTTCAGATTGGAACACGAACTGCAAAACGTCTGAAAGTAGTTATGGGAAGACTGAATGATCAGAAAAAAGAAGCCCGAAAAGTAGTCGGGATCGACAGTATTTCCGGACTTCCACGAGAAGAAGTTATTTCTGCCTACGTTGTCAATGAAGGGATCGCCAACTGTGTGAACCAGATCGCAGCAGAAATGAAATCTTTTCTGGAACGTACCCCGCCACAGATCGCTTATCATATCGCAAAAGAGGGCATTTATCTGACCGGCGGCAGCACACGGCTTCCTTATATAGATAACTATCTGGCTAGCTATACCGGATTTGCCTTTAATCTTTCTGATCTGTATGAAACTTCTGCAGCATACGGCCTGGAAAAGATCATCCGCGACAGAAACCTGCGCAAATGGGCCCAGCCGGTAAAGCAGAAAAAACTGTAAAGGGGCATATATAATGAAAAACATCCGAAAAAAAGTGCGTTTTCATTTTAATTTAAAAAGTAAACATCTTCTGGTAATCATGACATTTTTCTGTGGAAGCTGCATCGTAGCTACAGCAGCCTCCGGAACCTCTTCCGCACCACTTCAGGAAGCAGCCGGTTTTCTTATCGTTCCCTTTGAAAAGGGGATCGCCGGTGTCAGCGATATATTTGGAAATGTAAAAAACAATCTTCGTGATAAACAGGACGTGCTTCAGGAAAACGAAGAGCTGAAAAGTCAGATCAACAGTCTTACGGAACAGAATAACATCCTGATCCAGGACCAGACAGAGCTCACACGCCTGAAGGAACTTTACGATCTTGATCAGGAATATACCGACTATCCCAAGGTTGCCGCAAGGATAATCTCCAAAGATCCCGGAAACTGGTATGATACCTTTATGATCAACAAAGGCAGTAATAACGGGATCCGTTGATAACAACGTGATCGCCGGAAAGGGTCTTGTGGGTATCGTTACAGAAGTGGGACCTTCCTGGGCTACTGTCCGTTCCATCATCGATGACAGCAGCAATGTCAGTGCCATGGCAGTCAGTACTTCCGACAACTGCGTTGTCACTGGAGATCTGAAACTGATCGATGAAGGCAAATTAAGCTTTGAGCAGCTTTACGATCAGGATAACAAGGTAACAGTCGGAGAACGTATTGTCACCTCGAACATCAGTGAAAAATATGTGGAAGGACTGTTTATTGGTTATGTCAGTGAGATCCAGCAGGATCCCAATAACCTGACAAAAACAGGTACGATCGTTACACCGGTTGATTTCGGTCATCTGAAAGATGTATTTGTGATCACCACCAATAAACAGGACGCGATAGACAAATCGGAGGATGCGTCCAATGAAAAATAGGATTATATTATTTATCACTATCATTGTCTGTTTTCTCCTTCAGTGCACAGTAATGGACCGTATTTCCATTGGATCCATCACTCCAAATCTGCTTTTGATCCTGTGTGTATCCATGGGACTTATGCGTGGAAGAAAAGTCGGTCTGTGGACTGGATTTTTTCCGGGCTTTTTGTCGATCTCTTTTATGGATCATTGTTTGGATTTTATGCACTGATCTATATGTATATAGGTTTTATCAGCGGCTATGCATTCCGCAGTTTTTATGATGATGATCTGAAAGTTCCGCTTTTTCTTGTAGCAGGAACAGATCTTCTTTATAATCTGGCTGTGTATGGCCTCCAGTTTCTGCTCAGAGGCCGTCTTGGATTCTGGACCTACATATACAGGATCATTATCCCCGAGATTGTATATACGGTTTTTCTCACCATCATCGTATACCGGGTATTTTACTGGATCAACTACCACTTAATGGATACTGTAAGGAAAGAAAGTGAGTCTATTTGGGAATTAAAATAAAAAAAATCATCAAAAAAATCCGTCTGAAACGTACTACAGTTCTTGTGATCGTATTTATTTTTCTGTCATCTGTCCTGGTCCGGCAGCTTTTCAGTCTGCAGATCATACAAGGAGAGGATTACATCAGTAAATTTCAGACACGTACCACCAAAACACGCGTGATCAAAAGCACCCGTGGTAATATTTATGACCGTAACGGCACAGTTGTCGCCTCCAATGTACTTGCATATTCTGTCACATTCGAAGATAGCGGTACATACAACAGCACCAGAGAAAAGAATCTGACTCTGAACGGTATCGCCTACCAGGTATTACAGATCCTTTCCAAAAACGGGGACAGCTTATCTGATAATTTTCATATTACCGTCAATGATCATGGCGACTATGCTTTTGATGTAGATGAAGGATTTACTCTTAACCGTTTCCGTGCGGATATTTACGGAGAAGCACAGATTGATGATCTCAGTGAGGAGCAGAAAAACGCAACCGCAGCCAGATCATGGATCATCTTACCGGAAGCAGCGGATTTTCTATCGTTCTTTACGGAAAAGATGCCTACACCCCGGAAGAACTTGCCGCACATTCTCTTCCGGAAGAGCTTACCAAACAGGAAATCCTCGAAATTGCGATCATGCGCTATCAGCTGAACACCAACAGTTTCAAGAAATATATGCCGGTGACCATTGCAACAAATGTCAGTGAAAAATCTGTGGCAGCCATAAAAGAAAATCAGGCCGCTCTCCAGGGTATTGACATTGTAGAAGATTCCACCAGAAAATATGTGGACGATGAGAGTATGGCGCCGATCCTCGGTTACACAGGCCAGGCCTCTTCTGAGGAATTGGAAACCCTTCGTAAGGATAATCCTGATTATTCCAATGATGCGGTTGTTGGAAAAGCCGGAATCGAACAGTATATGGAGCTTGAACTTCAGGGAAAAGACGGAGAAGAAACGGTCACAGTTGATAATCTTGGTAAAGTCCTTGACATCGACAATTCTAAAACTGTTGATCCTGTGGCCGGAAACGATGTTTATCTGACCATTGATTCCGACTGGCAGAAGATATTTACCAGATCCTGGAACAGCGTGTTGCTGGTATTGTCCTCTCTAAACTGACACCGAATAAAAGCTTTGATTATGAAGCAGAGAAAGATGCAAGTAAGATCACCATCCCAATCTATGATGTATACAATGCACTGATCGCAAACAGTGTGATCGATATCAATAAATTCAGTGATGCAGATGCTTCCGACACAGAAAAAAATTTATACGTCAAATTTCAGCAAAAACAGCAACAGGTTTTTGATACAATAAGTAACAGGCTGACAGGCGACAATCCTCCAGCCTATAAGGATGAAGATACGCAGATGCAGGAATATCTTACCTATATCTGTGATGATCTTCTTACCAATACCTTGAAGGTACTGAAAAGTGATTCCATTGATACCGCAGATGAAACATACAAAGCCTGGAAAAATGATCAGAGTATCAGTCTGAAGGATTATCTGAACTACGCTGCCAGTCAGAACTGGATCGATATTTCCCAGATCTCAACCTCCGGAGAATATCTGGATTCTGAAGAGATCTATCAGGCTCTTACCGCCTATATCATTGATTACCTGAAAACAGATACAGGCTTTTCAAAGCTTCTGTATAAATATATGCTTCAGGAAGACACCATCAGTGGAGAAGATCTGTGTCTTGTTCTCTATGAACAGGGCGTTCTTTCCAAAGAAGACGAGCTGTATCAGACAATGGCCTCCGGTGGTCTTGATGCCTACACCTTCATGTATCGCAAGATCGCAAATCTTGAGATCACACCGGCCAGCTTGCGTTGGCTCCGTGCTCTGCATCTGCGGTGATCACAGATACTACAACCGGAAATGTTCTCGCATGTGTTTCCTATCCGGGATATGATAATAATCGTCTGACCAACAATATGGATACTGATTATTATGCAAAGCTTTCCACAGATCTTTCCAGCCCGTTCTTCAACAAGGCAACACAGCAGAAGACGGCTCCAGGATCTACCTTAAAGATCTTATCTACTGTTGCCGGCATGTCTGAGGGCGTAATAGATGATGGCACATATATTGAATGTACAGGAAGCTTTGACCTTGTAACACCTCCGATCAACTGCTGGAATAAACAGGGCCACGGTTCTCTTGATATCCGTGAAGCCATTGAGCAGTCCTGTAACGTATTTTTCACTACGATTGGTTTCGAACTTGGTAAAGATTCCGAAGGTAACTTTTCTGAAGCCAGAAGTCTTGGAATGCTTCAGAAATATGCTTCCCTCATGGGATTGGATCAGAAAACCGGCATTGAAATTTCCGAAGCTTCTCCGCAGATTTCTGACAAAAACGCCGTCCCTTCCTATATTGGACAGGGTACCAATGCGTTTACGACCAGCCAGCTTGCACGTTATGCGTCAACGATCGCCACTTCCGGTACGATCTATAAGCTTTCCCTTCTGGACCGTGTGACGGATTCCAAAGGAAAACTTATAAAGGAATATCCTTCCGAAACAGCTGGACAGCTGGATCTTTCCAGCAATATCTGGGATGACATCCATGACGGTATGTATCGTGTGGTGCAGACTCATGATCAGTTTAACAGACTTGGAGTTGAAGTAGCAGGAAAAACCGGTACTGCCGAGATTGACTATTATCATCCGAACAATGCACTTTTTATCGGATATGCGCCTGTTTCTGATCCCAAGTACGCAATATCTGTACGAATCTCAAACGGATATGCATCCGGTAATGCCTGCCTTGCAGCTAATGATATCTTTAAATACATTTTCGGACTTGCAGATGAAAGCACCATTCTCACTGGCTATGCAGCAAGCGATACCAGTAATGTATCGAATGACTAAACAAACTTTATGAGGATACCAGAAGTGTGGAACATTTTATAGGAGGAATCAGAAAACATGAGTGAAGTCATTGTCATTACATCTGGAAAAGGCGGTGTTGGAAAAACCACCACCGTGGCAAATATCGGGACCGGACTGGCTGCCATGGGAAAAAGGGTTGCAGTTGTAGATACCGATATCGGACTCCGAAATCTGGATGTTGTCATGGGACTGGAGAACCGTATTGTTTATAATCTGGTTGATGTGATCAATGGGAGCTGCCGCCTGAAACAGGCACTGATCCGGGATCGTCGGCATTCAGAACTGTATCTTCTTCCGTCTGCCCAGACCAAGGACAAAACTGCCGTATCTCCGGAACAGATGATCAAGCTTACCGATGATCTCCGGGAAGAATTCGATTATGTCCTTCTGGATTGTCCGGCAGGAATTGAACAGGGATTCAAAAATGCAGTAGCCGGAGCGGACCGTGCACTGGTCGTGACCACACCGGAAGTTTCCGCGATCCGGGATGCAGACCGTATCATCGGGTTGCTGGAGTCCGGAGGCTCCGTGATATCCGGCTGATCATCAACCGGCTTCGACCGGAAATGATCGCCAGAGGTGATATGATGTCCGTAGAAGATGTGTTGGAAATCCTGGCTGTAGATCTGATCGGTGCGATCCTGGATGATGAACAGATCGTGATCTCCACAAATCAGGGAGAACCTTTATCCGGAAAAAATTCCCAGGCAGAAGAAGAGTATCGCAATATCTGCCGGAGACTTATGGGCGAAGAGGTCCCTTATGTTACTGTGCGTCGAAAAAATGGTGTATTCCACCGTCTTGGCAGCATTTTTCGAAAATAACAGACGCCTTGCTGTCTGACATTTTTCATCACAGGAGGAATGATTATGGGATTTTTCTCCGGGAAAAACCACTCTGCAGGCTATGCACGCGACAGGATGAAGCTTCTTCTTGTATCGGAACGCATAGACTGTTCTCCACAGATGATGAAGCTTTTACGGAACGATCTGATACATGCCGTAAAAAATACGTTGTAATTGATGAACCAGGGGTGACCATACAGATCACACAGGAACCACCTGTTCTGCATGCAGTCATACCCGTACTTAAGAAAAGAGATGCATAATTTATGATTAAACAGTATAAGCTGCGGTTTTACAATTTTCGACTGGTGATCTTTCTCCTGGCGATCAGCTTTATTGGAATTCAGCTTGTAGGAACAGCTGCCGACTACCTTCGCACACGTCAGCTTCTGGGTGTGATCATCGGTGTGGTCTTTATGCTGATCCTTTCACTGATGGATTATTCCTGGCTGCTGAATTTTCAATGGATCATGTATGGATTTAATATCGTTATGCTTCTGGCTGTCCGGTTCTTCGGATCCAGCGCCAATGGTGCTGCCAGATGGGTGGATTTAGGTTTTATCCGTTTCCAGCCTACCGAGCTTTCAAAGATCATCATTATCCTGTTTTTTGCCAAATTTTTTATGGATCATGAGGAAGATCTGAATACCTTAAAGACTCTGATACAATCAGCTGTCCTTCTGGTCATCCCACTGATGCTGATCTATGTACAGCCGGATATGAAAAACACCATCACCGTAACAGTCCTGTTCTGTATTCTGATCTACATCGCAGGACTTAGTTATAAGATCATCGGAGGTGTAGCCTTGATCGCGATTCCTCTGGCCATCATCTTTCTGTCCATTATCGTGCAGCCGGATCAGAAACTGATACAGGATTACCAGAGAAACCGTATCATGTCATTCCTGTATCCGGAGAACGAAGAATACGCAGATGATATTGAACAGCAGAACAACTCAAAAACAGCCATCGCCTCCGGAGAGCTTGTGGGACGTGCTTTCAGTAATGACACCAGTGTTACATCCGTAAATGATGGAAACTTTGTTTCTGAGAATCAGACCGACTTTATTTTTGCGGTGGCTGGAGAGCAGTACGGATTTATCGGCTGTACTCTGATCGTACTGCTGCTGTTTCTGATCACCTTTGAATGTATCCGTATGAGCCTGCGGGCCAAGGATCTTGCCGGTAAGGTCATATGCTGCGGTGTTGGAAGCATTGTTTCCATACAGAGCTTCATCAACATCTGTGTTGCTACCGGCCTTGCACCAAACACAGGTACTCCGCTTCCTTTTGTAAGCTATGGTCTTACTTCTCTGATCAGTCTGTTTATGGGTATGGGACTTGTTCTCAATGTAGGACTGCAGAGCAGTGCATATAATAAAGAATTACAGAAAAAAGGTCAGAAATCGGATACCTACTTTCGGAAAGAGGAATACTTATGACACGTAAAGAACCTGTAAAAAATCATGTACGTTCTGGCAATCCTTCCAGAGGTCAGGCTTCCCGGGCTGCACATACAGCTTCCAAGGGGACAAAAAGAACTTCCACGCCGTCTGACGGAACTGTTTCTGCCAGACGTAAAGCTCAAAATACCCGGATAAAACGGATGCGTCGCAAAAGGATTCGCAACACCATTTTTCTCCTTCTTCTGCTGATCGTACTATGCACAGCTGGCGGTTTTGGTGTTTACATGCTGAAGGGCGGAGATTTTTCCACTCCTGCAAATTCTTTCAATGCATTCTCCGAGTTTGATAATACTCTGACTTCCAAAGAAGAGCAGCGCGCGGCAGGTTTCGCCCATGATTTCTGTGTTGTTACAAAAGATGTTGCTCTGGATTCTGTCAGTCTGGATGACAGCCAGTCCGGTGTGCTTCTGAATCTCAGTGATAAAAAGGTACTCTATGCAAAAGGTGCCTACAACAAGGTTTATCCTGCCAGCATCACAAAGATCATGACAGCTATGCTTGCACTGAAATATGGAAACATGGACGATACAGTAACGATCTCACAGGAGAATGTTACCCTGGAATCCGGTTCTCAGGTAGCTGGTTTCCAGGCGGGAGATCAGGTTACCATGGATCAGCTTCTTCATTGTCTTCTTGTTTATTCTGCCAATGATGCAGCATCTGCCATTGCGGAACATATAGGTGGATCAACAGATAAATTTGTAGAGATGATGAACAGCTTTGCTGCAGAACTTGGCTGTACAGGAACTCACTTTACCAATCCCCATGGTCTTCAGGACGAAAATCATTATACAACGCCTTATGACATTTATCTGATGCTGAAAGAAGCCTTGAATTATCCGGAGTTTACAGACATCACACAAATGGCATCTTATACAGTTAGCTATAAGCATTCCGATGGCTCCGATGCAAGTGCTACCTTACCCGCTACAGATCATTATCTTACCGGAGAGGCAGCAACTCCTAAGGATGTCACTATCCTTGGAGGAAAAACAGGAACAACCGATAAAGCCGGTAACTGTCTGGCACTTTTAAGCCAGAATGCTTATGGGAAGCCATTTATTTCCATCGTCATGGGTGCGTCCTCAAAGGATGTTCTTTATCAGGAAATGACATCCTTGCTCCAGAACATCAACTGACAGGATTCCATACAAAAAACAAAAAAGCAGATCTGTTTGAAATTTTATTTCGCAGATCTGCTTTTTTATTCTTTTTTTACATTCAGTTAATTTCTACTGTATCATCGGTGCCATCACTGCCGGTATCTTCGGTCTCACTGCTATCAAGATCCGTATCCGAAGTACCACTGTAATCATTGTCATCGACCACTTCACCTGAGCCACTGTCCGGATCTTCATAATTGCCTGCGTCTTCACCGGTTCCACCTGAAGTATCCGAGGTATCTACTCCATTGGCTTCACTATCCGTATTGCCGTCGTAAGAATTATCACCTGGATCATAAGTCGGCTCTTCCGTATAGGAATCTCCGTCCCCAGTATCGTCAGAACTCTCGGGCTCACTGCTGTAGCTGTCCTCTGTATAGATTGGAAAATCCGCATCAGCAGTTCCCTCTGATGTAGAATCTGTAACAGGCTCCGCCGCATTATTATCCGGAATAGCAGTAAGATGAGAAACCGTTCCATCCTTTGGGACGACGATATAGATTCCCAGCATCACGATACATAATGCCATGGCTAATCCGGCAATCTTCATTTCTTCCATATGTTTCATCGCTGATGATCTCCCTGTCGTTTTTTTGTATTATAGCACAGAATCACTCATATTTGTAAAACAGCCATGTATTTCTTTTGTTTTTCTGTAACAGTTCCCGAAATTTATTTCGCGATCATATAGACACACTTTCTCTGGGTGTTTATAATAAATAATCATATTTATTCATAACTTAAAGAAAGGCGTAACATTTTATGGGCGACTGCATTACCACATATACTGGAAAACATTTTGATCCGACACATCCGGACGAAGAGCTGATCTGCATTGAGGACATTGCACACGCACTTTCTCTTCTATGCCGCGGAAATGGTCATGTAAGGACTTTTTTCTCTGTAGGGCAGCACTGCATCCTCTGTGCCAAAGAAGCCGAAGCACGTGGCTATTCCGGCCGTCTTATACTGGCGTCCCTTCTTCACGATGCCAGCGAATGTTATATGTCCGATGTTCCAAGACCATTTAAGAAAAGTCTTCCTGAGTATCGGAAACAGGAGGAAGCTCTTTTAAACATTATCTATCAGAAATATCTGGGATCCGGACTTTCTGCCATAGAAGAGCAGAAGCTGAAGGAGATCGACAATGACCTGCTCTGGTATGACCTGAAATATCTTCTGAATGAAACACCGGACACTCCAAAACCGGTTGTCCATGTTCCGATCCAATACCGGCAATACCCTTTTTCACAGGTAGAAGAGGAATATCGGAACCTTTTTGATCAGCTGTCTGCAAAAATCTGTAAATAGATATAACAGACACACTTTATACAATTGAAAGAAGAACCCTATATGGAACGATTGATTTTTCATGTTGATGTAAACAGTGCTTTTCTTTCCTGGGAAGCAGCAAAAAGAGTAAAGATGGGACTTCCGGATCTGAGAGACATCCCTTCCTGTATTGGCGGAGACCCCAGTAAACGTACCGGCATCGTTGTCGCCAAGTCCATTCCTGCAAAAAATACGGAATCCAGACAGGAGAGCCTATGGCTATGGCTTTTCGCAAATGTCCGAATCTTGTGGCCGTTCCATCTGACTTTGAATTATACGATAAATGTTCCAGAGCCTTCAAAAAAATCTGTGGGTCCTATGCACCGGTAATGGAATCCTTTTCCATTGATGAGGTTTTTCTGGATATGACCGGAACCTCCTATATTTACCCGGATCCAGTGGCAACTGCCCATGAGCTGAAGGATAAGATCCGTACAGAACTCGGCTTTACCGTAAATATCGGCATCTCCACCAATAAACTTCTTGCAAAAATGGCCTCTGATTTCGAAAAGCCAGATAAGGTGCATACTTTATTTCCGGAAGAAATCCCTGTAAAAATGTGGCCTCTTCCAGTGAGAGAGCTTCTTTTTTCTTGGCAGATCCTCTGAAAAAAAACTGCAGGACGCAGGGATCAGAACCATAGGCGATCTGGCTCATGAAAAAAAAGCAAAGATACAGGCACTTCTCGGTGAAAAAGCAGGACAGCAGTTATATCAGTATGCCCGTGGCCTTGATGACTCCCCTGTGAAAGCAAAACCTGATGAAGCAAAAGGATTCAGTCTGGAAACTACATTTAACGATGATCTGGTCTCACTGGAGCAGGCACTTCCGATCCTGCTGGAACAATGCGATATTCTGGCCGCCCGCATGCGCCGCAAAAAGAAAAAATGCACCTGCATTTCTGTAACCTTCCGTACCCTGGATTTTCGAAACAAATCTCATCAGACTAAACTGCCAAATGCCACCGATATCACAGAAGAGATTTACAGAAATGCCCAAAACCTCTTTCAGGAGTCCTGGATGAGACAGCCACTCCGGCTCCTGGGAGTATCACTGACCGGTCTTACGGATGATTCCTTTGAACAGCTGTCCTTTTTTGAGAATACTCACAAGAAGGAACGCCAGCAGAAACTGGATGCAGCACTGGATTCCATCCGTCTGAAGTACGGAAACGACAAGGTTACCCGGGCCAGTATCATGAACAGCACTGCCCGGATCGGAAGGAAAGCAAAAGCACAAATGGAAAATGAAAGAGAGCAGTAAGGCTTGATTAAAATTACCAGTTTTTTTTTTCAAAAAGCCCTTGCAATTTTATTCACAATGCACTATAATTTGAAGCATATCAATAGCAATTTTATTCAAAATTATTATATGTGTCTAAGGAGGAAAACAGGATGGTTGAACTGATCGTAGGAAAGAAAGGCAAAGGAAAAACAAAAGTACTATTAGACAAAGTAAACGGAGCTGTTAAGGACGCCAACGGCAGTATTGTTTACTTAGACAAGAGCACCAAGCACATGTATGAGCTGAACAACAAGGTCCGCCTTATCGATGTTTCCGGATTTCCGGTTAAAAATGCGGACGAGTTTGTAGGATTTATCTGTGGTATCCTCTCTCAGGATCATGATCTGGAGCAGGTATATCTGGACAGCTTCCTTACAACAGCCAAGCTTGAAGGAAAGGATGCAACCGAAACACTGGATCAGTTAAGTGCCATCGGTGAGACCTTCAAAGTTTCCTTTATTATCAGTATGTCTCTGGATAAAGAAGAAGTTCCGGAAGCATATCAGGATAAAATTATCTGCGCATTATAATAAAATTGAATATGAACGTCCTATTTTGTACATAAAGCATAAAAGAACGTAAATTTTTAAAGGGATCTGTCCTCAGGACGGATCCCTTTTTAACTGTAGGAAACTTTGTTTATTCTTCATTTCTGTGGTATACTGAAGAGCAGAATAAACACACAGGAGCGTTTCATATGAATCATTTACTGGAAAAAATCAAACAAAAAAATGCATCCGCATTCACCCACAGCGGGAAATTTCACGCAGACGATGTTTTTTCTGCCGCTCTGCTTTTATATCTGAATCCCGAGATCACCATCACACGTGGAAACCAGGTTCCTGAAAACTATGAAGGTCTTGTTTTTGATATTGGCAGAGGACAGTATGATCATCATCAGAAAGACAGCCGTATCCGCGATAATGGCGTCCCATATGCGGCCTTCGGCCTTCTCTGGGAAAAGCTTGGACCGGAAATCCTAGGTGAGGAGCTGGCACTAAAATTCGATGAATCCTTTGTCCAGCCTCTGGATATCAATGATAATACCGGTGAAAAAAATGAACTTGCCACACTGATCGGCAATTTTAATCCGGGATGGGATTCCAAAAGCAGTAATGACGAAGCCTTTTTCCAGGCAGTCAGTGTGGCAGGCATGATCCTGGAAAATAAATTCGAGCGTTACCTTGGAAATGAACGTGCAGACAGACGGGTGGAAGAAGTTCTTACAGAACATGCTGCTTCCCTCGCTTCGGGCGATACCCCGGCAGAAAATACCAATATCCTTATACTTCCGGAATTTATTCCCTGCCAAAAACGCCTTTCGGAAACCAACATTGCTTTTGTGATCTTTCCGTCCAACCGGGGCGGTTACTGTATCCAGCCACAGAAAAAAGAATATTCCATGAATTACAAATGCAGTTTTCCTTCTTCCTGGCTTGGCCTGGAAGGCGAAGAGTTATCTTTGGTAACCGGTCTTAAAAGTGCAGCCTTTTGTCATAAAGGAGGATTTCTCATGACCTGCGGAACCCTTGAGGATTCTGTTCTTGCCTGCAGGAGCAGTCTTGCCGTCTTCCATGAAGAAGCTGTGATCGTAAGCTTGGCGGAAATAAAGAAACAGACATGCTGCTTCAAAAGCTTCCGGATCTTTCTTCTGCCAGGATCGTACATCTGCCGGTTCCCCAATTACCGGAGCTGACTCTGAACGGAATCTACGGAGAACTCTCCATGGAAAAGACAGAATGGAAAAGCTTTATAAAAGACAGGATTAAAGAAATCCTCCGCTACAAACCGGAAGCAGTTTTTGCAGATAATGCCATGTTTTCCCTGTATCCCATCGTTCATGCTCTGCGAAAAAAACATATTCCCGTTCTTACAGCAGTAGAAAAAGACGGACAGAAGCTTCTGGTACGGATCCCATCCGGTTCTTAAAGATCTTAAACATGTAATTAATTGTATTTACAGATATATTCACATTGCGTATTTAGTGTCTGCTGAGCAAACTGAAAACACTTGATTTTACTGACTTTTGCCCCATTTTCTGGTATAATGATTGCAAGGATTTTGACAAAAACAAATCGTTTTTCTTGCAGTTTTCTTACAGATTTTAAGT
>ENA-OQLB01000389-OQLB01000389.1-human-gut-metagenome-genome-assembly--contig:-NODE-389-length-25799-cov-4.285486_pt1 | contig 25799 bp, 33 predicted proteins | sample MGYA00242656_ERZ504813 | MGnify/ENA primary metagenome ERZ504813 (study PRJEB26092, sample SAMD00036388) | human gut metagenome | host: Homo sapiens | study: EMG produced TPA metagenomics assembly of... | reverse complement strand
CGTGGACAAATATGGATCAAGCATGAAATGTATTGTGCAGGTCATATGATTGAAGCAGCTGTGGCATATTATAAAGCTACGGGAAAACGCACGTTATTGAATGTGTCTACACATATGGTGGACCACATGATGACACTTTTCGGGCCAGATAAACGCCATTGGGTGCCTGGACATGAAGAAATAGAATTAGCCCTTGTAAAATTGGCGCAAACAACGGGGGAATCCAAATACGTGGATTTCGCTAATTGGCTATTGGAACAACGCGGGCATGGTTATGGTACTAAGGGGGATAATAGTAATTGGGATAAATCGTATTATCAAGATGAAGTTCCTGTTTCGGAAATGGAAAGTATTGGTGGTCATGCTGTACGTTGTATGTACCTATATTGTGGTATGGCTGATGTAGCTGCAATAAAACACAATCCTCAATATATTGATGCGCTTAATAGATTATGGACTGACGTTGTGGAACGGAATATGTATATAACGGGTGGTATAGGTTCATCACGTCACAACGAAGGTTTTACTGAGGACTATGATCTTCCTAATTTAGAAGCTTATTGCGAAACTTGTGCGTCGGTTGGTATGGTATTGTGGAATCATCGTATGAATCAGTTCACTGGTGATTCTAAATATATTGATGTATTGGAACGTTCCATGTATAATGGTGCATTAGCTGGTATTTCTCTCAATGGTGATCGTTTCTTTTATGTGAATCCTCTTGAATCTAAGGGAGACCATCATCGTCTTCCATGGTACGGTTGTGCTTGTTGTCCGAGTCAATTATCACGCTTTCTCCCTTCCATTGGTAACTATATTTACGGTATTTCTGATAATGCTATTTGGGTGAATCTCTATATTGGCAATGTGGCAGAAGTAAATGTGGATGGAGTCCAAGTAACTATGAAAGAAGAAACGAAATATCCTTGGAATGGAAGAATTAAATTTACGATCAATGCAGATGAAGAAATCAATAAGGAGTTGCGTTTGCGTATCCCAGGATGGTGTAAAAAATATAATTTATTCATTAATGGAAAGAAAGTTAAAAAACTGAGGATTGATAAGGGATATGTAGTGATAGCCGATTGGAACTCAGGCGATAATATAGAATTGGATTTTGATATGCCAGTAGAAGTTGTGAAATCTGATGTCAGGGTGAAGCAGAATATAGGAAAGCGTGCTATTCAGCGTGGTCCATTGGTGTATTGTATTGAGGATGCTCAAAACAAAGACACAATTGAAGGGATCTATATTTCTCCAAAGACATCATTTAAGACTGATTTTAATGTGAATCTTTTGAATGGTGTTCAGCAAATTACTGCCAAAGATGGAAAAAAGACATTTACCCTAATTCCTTACTACGCATGGGATAATATGGAGGCTGGTAACATGAAAGTATGGATTGACTATAAAAAATAGTGAAATTCCCCTGTGGGTGATTGTGTAGTCTCGTGAACGCTTCTGACAAAAGAGGGTTAATGAAGAAATGTAGTACATTAATTGGATTATTGCTATCCGCATTGTACTTGCTGATAATTTCATTTGTTTTTGATTAATTATATATATAACTATGAAAATAAAGCGAATACTGGCTAAGAGAATCTGTTTGATAGCAGGAACTGTGTTGTCAGTTGTTATAGGCGGACAATTGTCAGCTCAAACCATGATAGCGAAGAAAGCGAAGGTGTATGCGGTGGCAGATGCACACTTGGACACGCAATGGAACTGGGACATTCAAACTACTATCAAAGAGTATATTTGGAACACTTTGAACCAAAATCTATTTCTTTTGAATCGATATCCCAACTATATTTTTAATTTTGAAGGTGGGGTAAAATACGCTTGGATGAAGGAGTATTATCCTCGTGAATACGAATTGATGAAGGCCTTTGTGAAAGCAGGACGCTGGCATGTGAGCGGAGCTAGTTGGGATGCAACCGATACCTTGGTTCCTTCTACTGAGTCATTTATTCGTAATATTATGTTGGGGCAGGAATTTTATCGTAAAGAGTTAGGCATAGAAAGTTCCGATATCTTTTTGCCCGACTGTTTTGGTTTTGGCTGGACACTTCCTACTGTAGCTTCTCATTGTGGGTTGATAGGTTTCTCTTCACAGAAACTAGATTGGCGTATGAATCCTTTCTATGGTGAAAGCAAGCATCCTTCACCATAGGTTTGTGGAAAGGTATAGATGGTGCTTCCATTATGTTAGCCCATGGATATTATTATGGTCACCGCTGGAATAATGAGGACCTTTCCAACAATAAGACACTATTAGACTATTCCAAACGTACTCCATTAAATACAGTTTACCGCTATTACGGAACAGGTGATATGGGTGGTTCTCCCACTATTGCTTCTGTTGCTTCTGTGGAAAAGGGTATTAAGGGAGAAGGACCGTTAGAAATTATCAGTGCTACGAGTGACCAACTGTTCAAATCATATCAGCCATATGATATCCACCCTGAACTTCCGGTATTCGATGGTGAACTGTTGATGGATGTTCATGGTACAGGTTGTTATACTTCACAGGCTGCCATGAAACTTTATAACCGTCAAAATGAACTTTTAGGAGATGCTGCAGAGCGAGCTTCTGTGGCTGCTGCCTTGCTTGGAACTGCGGAATATCCAGGAAAGAGCCTGACGGAATCTTGGCAACGCTTTATTTTCCATCAGTTTCATGATGACTTAACAGGCACTAGCATTCCTCGTGCTTATGAATTTTCTTGGAATGATGAGTTACTTTCATTGAAACAATTTTCCGGTATTCTCACTCATGCTGTGAAAAGCGTGGCACACAATCTTGACACTCAAGTTAAGGGGGTTCCTATAGTGTTCTATAATGCTTCTGGTTTTGAGACTACCGATATCGTGAGTATAGAGATAGAGGCTCCCCATTTCCCAAAAGAGGTGACTGTGTACGATGAACAAGGTAAAAAGGTGAATTCACAGCTTGTTTCATATACTGATGGAAACGTACAGCTATTGGTGGAAGCCACTGTTCCCGCTGTGGGGTATGTGGTTTATGATGTGCGTCTTGCAGGGAGTGGAAAAGAAATGGCTATTACTGAAGCCACGAACATTGAAAATTCATTTTATAAATTGATGCTAGACGAAAATGGTGATATAGTTTCGCTGTTCGACAAGAAAAATAACAAAGAATTAGTGAAAGCTGGCAAAGCTATTCGTTTGGCTCTCTTTACAGAAAATGAATCGCTTTCTTGGCCCGCATGGGAGGTACTAAAGAAGACTATAGACAGAACTCCAATTTCTATTACTAGCAATGTGAAGATGACTTTGTGCGAGAATGGTGAATTACGTAAGACTCTCTGTGTGGAGAAGTCTTATGGTGGTTCTTTTTTTTCGTCAATATATTCATTTATATGAAGGTGCGCTGGCACATCGAATAGATTTTATTAATGAAATAGACTGGCAGTCTGCCAATCTTTATTGAAAGCAGAGTTCCCTTTCAATTTGGATAACGAGAAAGCGACTTATGATTTGGGGGTGGGTAGTGTGCAGAGAGGCAATAATACTCCGACTGCCTACGAAGTATATGCTCAATATTGGGCGGACTTGACAGATAGCAATGGCTCTTATGGAGTTTCTGTAATGAATGACAGTAAGTATGGCTGGGATAAACCTGATAATAACACTTTGCGTCTTACTTTGCTACATACACCGAAAACAAAAGAACACTATGCTTATCAAAATTGTCAGGACTTTGGCTATCATACTTTTACTTACAGTTTGATCGGTCATGCAGGCGCTTTGGATGTAGTACAGATTCGTGAGGAAGCGGAGTCGCTAAATCAGCGTATCAAAGCATTTGCTACTGAAAAGCATAGTGGTGAATTAGGGAGAAAATATTCTTTAGCTTTCTCAAATAATCGGAATGTTCTTATCAAGGCGTTAAAGAAAGCTGAAGTTCGGATGAATATGTAGTACGTGTATATGAGACGGGAGGCAAGCTGGCGCAAGAAGCTTCAATTGTTTTTGCTGATAATATTGTGGCGGCTGTAGAAGCAGACGGTACAGAAAAAACTATTAATAAGGCGGATTTTAGTGGGAACTGTTTAAAAGTGTTTATCAATCCCAATAGTATCAAAACCTACAAGGTACGTTTTGCTTCCGAGCGAAAAGCGCAAATGGTTACTAAACCGTTACTTCTTACTTATGATAAGAAGTGTTTTAGTTGGAATGAGTTTAAAACTGCAGCAGACTTTGAGTCTGGCTATTCTTACGCTGCCGAACTGATTCCGGCTGAGATAGATGTGCATGGAATACCTTTTAAGCTGGAAACTCATGAAGAATTTAATGGTATGGTCTGCAAAGGTAATATTTTGAAATTGCCTACAGATCATGATTACAATCGCCTTTATATTCTTGCGGCGGCTGCCGAGAAAGATGTGCAGGGAGTATTTCGTGTCGGTAAGTCCGAACAGGAAGTCGTTGTACCTTCCTATACCGGCTTTATCGGGCAATGGGGGCACACAGGACATACGGAAGGCTATCTGAAAGACTCTGAAGTGGCTTATGTGGGTACCCATCGTCATTCAAGCGGGGGTGACCACCCTTATGAATTTACCTATATGTTCAAATTAGCCATTGACTTGCCTGCTAAGGTTACAGAGGTAGTACTGCCCGATAATAAGGATATTGTCATCTTTGCTGCTACTTTGGTTAATGATGATACTTTTCCCATTTATCCTGCTACTGAGTTATTTCGTACAGCAAACAAGAATAAAACTCGTCCAATGAGAATTTTTGCTCGAAAGGTAGATTGACAGGAATAGGACGTTGTAATATCCGATGTAATTACCAAGTTTCTCATCTACTAATGAGCATCTTATATGTAGCATGATGCGAAAAATGTTTAATCAATATAATATTACCCTAACTTTTTCGCCTATTGCTTTGTAATGTCATACTTTTTATTTTCATTTGCTTACAATAACCTATTTGTTTTCACTTAATTTAAAAACACAAAAGTAACATGACAAAGAAAAACATCTTGCTGTGCAGTGTGATGGCACTCTTTTTATGGACAGCATGCTCAGAAGCAGAGAAGTATCAGTATCCGTTTCAAAACCCTAAACTAAAAGTAGAAGAACGAGTTGACAATTTGATGTCATTGCTTACTCTTCAAGAGAAAGTCAGCATGATGATTAATCGTTCATTGGCTATCGAGCGGTTAGGCATCCCTGCTTATAACTGGTGGGGAGAAGCTTGCCATGGTCTGATAGCGGGTGGGGTTACAGTATTTCCTCAATCCATTGCATTAGCCGCAACTTTTGACGATTCTTCACAACTGACTACCTATACAATGGTGTCGGACGAAGCACGTGCACGTTATAACACCTTACCACTTGATGGAGATATAGGGCCATACGTTTCAGCGATTCCTAATCTTACTTTTTGGGCTCCCAATATCAATATATTTCGAGATCCTCGTTGGGGACGCGGGCAAGAAACTTATGGAGAGGACCCTTTTCTGATGTCAAGAATGGGCTTAAACGTCGTGCTGGGAATGCAAGGCGATGATGAACATTATTATAAGACACATGCTTGCGCCAAACATTACGGTGTGCATAGTGGCCCAGAACCATTACGCCACGAGTTTAATGCTGTGGTTTCGATGCGCGACTTGTGGGAAACTTATCTTCCCGCTTTCGAAACATTGGTAGTCAAAGGCAATGTACGTGAAGTGATGTGTGCATACAGCGCTTATGAAGGTGAACCATGTTGCGCCAGCAATCGTTTGTTGGTAGACATCCTACGTAATCGCTGGGGGTTTGATGGAATGGTAGTAAGTGACTGCGACGCCATCAATGACTTTTATGTGAAAGGCCGTCATGAAACACATCCGGATGCAGCAGCAGCCAGTGCGGATGCCGTATTGACTGGTACAGACTTGGAATGTGGGCGAAGCTACAATGCATTGATAGAAGCGTAGAGAAAGGTATTATCAAGGAACAAGATTTAGACGTATCTTTGCGTCGTATCTTGACTGAACGCTTTCGTCTAGGATTGCTGGATCCGGCCAAGTATGTGCCTTACTCTACGATACCGGGCAGTGTGATTGACTGTCAAGAGCATCGGGATCATGCTTTGAAAATGGCTCACGAATCACAGGTTCTATTGAAAAATGAAGGTAACATACTGCCATTGGATAAAAACATCAAATCCATTGCCGTAGTTGGTCCCAATATCAATGATTCCATTATGATGCGTGGCAATTACAGCGGTTCACCGACCCATTGTATCACCATTCTGCAAGGTCTCAAAAATAAAGTTGCCCAATACTCGTATCATCTCTGAACGCGGGAGTGAGATTGATTCAGATTATTTGCAAATACCTCAAATGCATCTGGTAAATCATGATGGTCAAAAAGGCTTTTTGGCCCAATATTATGCCAAACCCGACTTTTCAGGAGAAATCATCAACACAAGCCATGCAGAAGTGATAAATTTCCGTACAGAAGGAGGATATGGATTTGGGAAAGATGTGCCCGCTTCGGATTTCAGCGCCAAATATTCAGGAACATATGTTCCTGATTTCACCGGTACACTTTGTTTCTCTGTTCGGGGAGATAGTTATGTGTTAAAGGTGAATAATAAAAAGATAGGTGAATATGTTCCCAAGGAATTGTCGTTTAAATATACTCCTGGGATGAATCTTACAGAAGCGCAACGCCGAGAGTTCACAGAGTCGATGAAGGCAGACGTGGTTCCATTTATACGCTTCAAGTAAAAGAAGGTGAAACTTATCAGATTGCTCTTGATTATAAATCTGGTAAAGAAGGGAGTGTCTCACACCTTTCTGTTGATATGTATGAACGAAAACTGGCGGTATTTGAGGAACTGAAAGAGAAAATTAAAGATGTTGAGGCCATTATATATGTAGGTGGTATCACCCCCACACAAGAAGGTGAAGGACATGAACGTGCGAAAATTGAATTGCCTGATGTACAAAAGCGTTTCTTGAAAGCGATGCACGAGACCGGTAAACCTGTAATCTATGTAAACTGTTCCGGTAGTGCCATAGCATTGGCTGACATTGATTATGCATACGATGCGCTTTTGCAAGCCTGGTATCCGGGGCAAGAAGGAGGAACGGCTGTGGCTGATGTGCTGTTTGGTGATTATAACCCTTCCGGAAAGCTCCCTGTGACATTCTACAAATCAACGGAACAGTTACCTGAATTTACCGATTACAGCATGGAAAACCGCACTTATCGCTATTTTAAAGGTGAACCTCAATATGCGTTTGGTTATGGATTGAGTTATACAGACTTTGAATTTGGCGAGGCATTACTCTCTTCCAGTTCAATCAAAGCTGGAGAGAAAGTGGAAATCACTATTCCATTAACCAATGTCGGCAAAATGGATGGTGCTGAAGTTGTGCAGGTCTATGTAAAAAGTCTGACTAATCCTGATGCGCCTATCAAATCACTCAAAGGTTATGTGCGTCAAGAGATAAAAGCGGGTAAAAGTGAAAAAGTGAGAATAACACTCGAACCTGAATCTTTTGCTTATTATAACGCGGATGTAGATGGTCTGAAAGTTTTTTCCTGGTAAATATCAAATATTGTATGGTAATTCCTCGCGAGATATGGACTTAAGATCGTTAGATTTGGAAGTTACACCTGCTGTGCAATAAGAGCGGATACACCGTAATGGTGGTTTCTAATGGTTAGGTTGTATAGGGATATTCCTTAAAGAGAGAATATCCCTTGCCCTATCCGGCTTGAATCAAGCTGGATTTGAATATATTATAGCTATGGTTGCAGAAATAGTTCAGACTTTCACAGAATAGAAAAAAATGAATGTCTAAAAAAATCATTTAAGTAACAAAACTTAGTAAAAATGGTATGTAGTTACTTGAATTAAGGATTTTTCTAATAATAAAGAATATTCAGCCTATTGGTCGTGAATAGATAGGTCGTGAACTGTATTGATGAGTTCATGCTAAAGCTGTTCATTTTGAGTAATAAGGAGTCTTTGTGATGTAAGAATTGGTAAAAGTCATTAATGATACAGTCGGGGACGTTTATTATTGAACCGGTAGCCTACGCCTAACATCAGATAGTTGGGCTCGTGGAAATCTTTAAGATTATATCCGATATGTAGGAAAGTGTCGTGAGATACATCTATTTTGAGCGCTAATATCTGATAGAAAGATTGGAGGTCTCCTCCTCCATGCAGGATGTTGGCTCCGAAACCTATGCCAATGGTGAAGTAGGGCATTACCCATTCTCCGCGTGCTGAGACACCCAAAGAAAGTTGCTTACGTAATGGTGGGATGCCAAAAGCTTCCTCTTCATTTCCACCATTAAGAGGAGTAATGTAATCTTTGGCATAAATATTGGCACCGGCGTCATATACACCGTCTAATGATACTCCTGCGCGGAATTTATATCCAAAATTATACATGGGAGCAAGACAAAACCCTGCTACGGCGTATTTTCCCGGTGCAGGAACTTGCCCGCCTGGAACATCGACGGCTTTTCTTCGCCATGAACCAAACACTGTGAGGTCGTAGCTGACATGTTTGGGAAAGGCCGGGCTCGGAATTTGTTGTGACGGTTGTAATACATCGTTTATATTCCGATTGAAATTATATATTATTCCGATTTTGAAATCTACTGTGTTCAGGCCGGTATTGGGATATCGGGTATTGCCGTTGGAAAATGCACTGCGGTTGCCCCGATGTTAAGGTCGAATAGAGGAGAGAGTATCCAATCAAAATGAATCCCGGCACTAAGGTATGCATTAATTTTAGTCCCTATGACGGTATTGTTGGGGTTGTTGAGATAATTATAAGGTTTCCAGCCGAAAGAGGCTCCAAATCCCCATTCGTAGTTGAGCGATAGGCGGGGAGTGAGTTTGGCAATACGTGCTCCCTGAAATGCGTAGAGGCAATAGGAGTCCCTATTCTTTGTCGTTGCCGAAGTCGAAATATCCTAATCCTATGCCTTGGTACGAACTTCCGTATATTTGGTCTGCAGTACTGCCCGGCTGTAGCTGGAAGGAATATTTCAAATGAGCCGAGTAGGCAGAACTCAGCCTTTTATGCATATTGTTTTCTCCCCGCAAGAAAGAGCTGGTAGGGAATATATATCCTGGTCGGCCTTCAATGCCGAGCCGGTGGATATAATTATTTTGTGCATGTATATTGTCAGAGAGGAATAGTATAATTATCAAGAGAAGTATATCTTTTCCTGTCTGTATTTTGCTACTCATAATGTTGTGCTGTTCTTCATTGGTTATCTGACTTTTTGTAAAATCTGATTTTTATGCAAATATAATCTTTTTGTTTACATAAGAACCAATATTGGTAAAGTTATAATTTATCATCTGTGTTATTTATGAAGTACAGTGAGAAAAAGGGAAGCTTTATCTATAAGGACAAAAGGAGCTATGCCTATTTATAATGCATAGCCCCTTTTACTTGTTCCGGATCTTTTGTGTTTTGTTCAGGAACGATTATTTCTCGTCATTCTTCCGGATTTCCACACGACGGATTTTACCGCTGATAGTTTTAGGAAGTTCCTCTACAAATTCTATAACGCGCGGGTATTTGTAAGGAGCGGTTACTTTTTTAACATGGTTCTGCAACTCCTTAACCAGCTCTTCACCGGCGCGGTTCTTGTACTCTTTGGATAATACGATGGTTGCTTTTACAACTTGACCTCGAATTTCATCGGGAACTCCGGTAATGGCACATTCTATGACTGCCGGATGCGTCATCAGGCGCTTTCCACTTCGAATGGGCCGATGCGGTAACCACTGCTTTTGATAACGTCGTCGGCACGTCCTACAAACCAGAGATAGCCGTCCTCGTCTTTCCAGCGACGTCACCGGTGTAGTAGATGTTATCGTGCCAAGCCTCGTGGGTGCGGTTGGCATCACGATAATATTCTTTGAACAGGCCAAGCGGTTTGCCTTTGTCGGTACGAATTACAATCTGTCCTTGCTCTCCGGCTTCTACGGAACGGCCGTCATAATCTATCAGGTCGACATCGTATTGGGGATTAGGCAATCCCATGCTGCCCGGTTTGGGTTTCATCCATGGCATGGTGGCTACGGTAAGAGTTGTCTCAGTCTGTCCGAAGCCTTCCATTAGTTTGATACCCGTCAACTTCTTGAATGTATCGAATACGGCAGGATTCAATGCTTCGCCGGCAATGGTACAGTATTGCAAAGAAGAAAGGTTATACTTCGTCAGGTCCTCGTGAATTAAGAACCGGAAGATAGTGGGTGGTGCACAAAGTGAGGTGACGTGATAGTCCTGTATCTTTTTCAGAATATCGGCGGGAGTAAACTTTTCATGGTCATATACAAAGATATTGGCTCCGGCTATCCATTGTCCGTATAGTTTTCCCCATACGGCTTTTCCCCAGCCTGTATCGGCAATGGTGAGGTGCAGGCTGTTTCCGTGCAGATTATGCCAAAAACTTCCTGTTACGATATGCCCCAATGGATAGGTGAAGTCGTGGGCAACCATTTTCGGTTCGCCGGTAGTGCCGCTGGTGAAATACATCAAAGAGATGTCGTCGTTCTTGTTGGGGTGTTCCGGCTTTGTGAAAGGAGCGGCATTGGCTATGCTTTATGAAAGTCCTCAAATCCTTCGGGTATTTCCGGACCTACGCTGACCAGTTTCTTTACACTCGGAGAACTTGGCATGGCAGCGGTGATGTGTCGGTAATGACACTTTCACCTGCACAGACAATCATTTTGATGTCTGCGGCATTGCAACGATATATAATATCCTTTTGAGTAAGCAGGTGTGTGGCGGGAATAACAACCGCGCCCAATTTGTGCAGTGCGATGATGCTGAACCAGAATTCATAACGGCGTTTGAGAATCAGCATTACCATATCACCATGTCCAATGCCGAGGCTTTGGAAATAGGAGGCTGTCATATCTGTATAACGTTTCATGTCGGCAAATGAGAACTGGATATGTTCTCCTTTGTCATTGGTCCAGAGCAATGCAGGTTTGTCTGGCTGTTCTGCAGACCAGGCATCGACTACGTCATAGCCAAAGTTGAAATTCTCCGGTACGTTAATCTTTAAATTCTTGATAAAGTCCTCTTGAGATGTAAAGGACGTTTGTGATAAAAATCTTTCTATCATAACTTTAGGAATTAAGAATTGGAAATTGAGAATTAAGAACCTGATGTACGGCATAAGCGTACAGCTTATTCTTCATTCTTCGTTCTCCATTCTTCATTTATGTTGTTACATGATTACAGCAAGGAAGCGTACTTTCTTTCCGTCCAACGCTTTCATGCCATGTGGCAGTTTGGAGTTGAAATACAAGCTGTCTCCCTCGTTCAGGATTAAGTCTTTGCCGTCGATACTCAGCATCATGCGTCCTTCCAGAACCAGGTTGAACTCTTGTCCGGAGTGACTGTTGTAGTGTATCGGTTCGTCGTTCGGTTTGGGTTCGACGGTGACGATGAACGGGTCGGCGTTGCGGTTCATGAAACCGGCGGCCAACGATTGGTACTTGTAGGCCTTGGTACGCTCAATGCTGGTTCCCTTCCCGGCACGAGTAAGGAAGTAACTGCTCATTTTCGGCTCTTCACCAAACATCAGTGCATCCAGGGCAACGCCGTAACGGCGGGCTATTTTCTGCAGCATACTTACGGAGATGTCAAATTCTCCCGTTTCTGCAAGCCGATATTCTTCTTCCGAAATATCGCAATCGCGGGCGATGTCTTTGGCTGTCAATTCCAATACCTCACGCAATCCTTGCAGACGCTCGGCTATTTGTTTAATTTGTTCGTCCATGTGGTTAGTATTAAGTGATTATTTTTATTATTTACTTGCTTTTATGGCATTGATAATGGCTGAGGGGAATCCTTGCCGTTCCAGCTCATTAATGCCTTTAATTGTAATTCCGCCAGGGGTACACACTTTATCAATCTCTATGCTGGGATGTGTATCATTGTTCAGTATCAGTTCGGCGGCTCCTTTCACAGACTGGGCCACCATGCGCATCCCGTCTTTGGGATAAATACCCATCTCTATTCCGGCCTGCATGGCTGCTTGGATATATTTCAGCACATAGGCTATGCCGCAGGAAGTCATGGCGGTGGCGCTGCGATTTTATCTTCGGGAATCAGCATGGCAAGCCCCATTTGATTGAAAATGTCGAGCAACAGTTGTTCTTGTTCCTTGCTGGCATTGCGGCTTGCAATGAGTGTCATACTCTCCATTTCGCTGATTGCGGTATTGGGGATAAGACGGAACATTGTCATCTCCTTGTCTGCCACATAGTGTGCCAACTCCTCAAAAGGTATGCCGGCTGCTACGGAAATAAGTATCTGTTTACTTTTCAGTTTAAGTTCGCTTACGACAGGTTTATCAGCCATGGCTTGACGGCAAGTATAATGAGTTCAGCACCCGTAACGGCTTCTTGATTATCGCGGGTAGTCTGTAAAGCGGGAAACTCTGCCTTCAGAACATCCAATTTATGTTGCGTGGGATTAGAAACAATGATGTCGTTGGCCGGAATGATGGTTCCTTTAGCCAAACCGCGGGCAATGGAGCCGCCCATATTTCCTGCACCGATAATTGCTGTTTTCATATCGTTTTGTAATTTAAAATGTTGTCTTTAGGCAAAGGTAAAGATTTTCTATAAAAAAACGACCGAAACAGGAAGGTATTCTTCTTTCGGTCGTCTCTTTTGTCGGCTGATTATTCTTCAAATATCAAAGTACTTTCTTAAAACGTTCCAGGAAGAGGTCTGCTTCGTCCATGCTGAGGCACAAGGGCGGCAAGAGGCGGAGTACGTTTGTTCCACTGACGCCGGTGAACACATGCTGCTCTTTCAGTAACTTCAAACGCAGTTCTTTGATGGGTTCTTCAAATTCGAGACCGATCATCAAGCCGCGTCCGCGTACTTCTTTGATTTGCGGGAATTTCTTCAGTTCTTCCAGTAAGTACGCGCCTACTTTGGCTGCATTGGCCACAAGCCCTTCCTGCTCGATAACATCCAGTACGGCAAGTGCTGCGCTGCAAGCCAGATGATTTCCACCGAAAGTTGTTCCAAGCTGTCCATAGACAGGGGTGAACATCGGACTGATAAGTACGCCTGCCATCGGGAAGCCGTTGCCTATGCCTTTGGCTACGGTGATTATGTCGCTTGGATGCCGTTGTGCTGATGGGCAAAGAATTTGCCGCTACGTCCGTAGCCACTCTGAATTTCGTCCAGAATCAGTATGGTATTGTGCTTTGTACAGGTTTCACGCAGGGCTTGCATAAATTCGTCGGTTGGCAACTGTATGCCGCCCACTCCCTGAATGCCTTCGATGATCACTGCACACACATCGCCTTTTGCCAGTTCGGATTTCATGGACTCTATATCGTTCAGCGGAAGATAGGTGGCGTGTCCGCAGTCGTTGATGGGAGCGATGATTTTGGGATTGTTGGTAACCTCTACGGCCAATGAGGTACGCCCATGAAAAGCCTTTGAGAAAGATACCACGCGTGTCCGTCCGTTGTAGAACGAGGCGAGCTTCAGTGCATTCTCGTTGGCTTCGGCTCCGCTGTTGATAAGGAACAGGGAGTAATCGTCGTAGCCGCAGACCTTTCCCAACCGTTCTGCCACTTGTTGTTGCAGCTTGTTGATGACTGAGTTGGAATAGAATCCAAGTGTGGCCACTTGCTTGCTGATCATCTCTACGTAATGTGGATGTGCATGTCCGATAGAGATTACTGCATGTCCGCCGTAGAGGTCGAGGTATTCCGTACCTTTATCGTCCCATACGTGGCAGCCTTTTCCTTTGACAATGTTAATGTCAAAAAGGGGGTATACGTCGAATAAATTCATTTTCTTCTTTGTTTAAAGATTGTATCAATCAAGTTATTACTGATAATATAACTAAGACCATTTGGTATTTCAAGCAAAGCATTTACTCTCTTATCCATTCCATTGCAGATACTTACATAAATCTTCTAATGTAGAATTCTTTTCTTTAATTAAAGTATCTTTCTTACTTCTACTCCATCCTTTCAGTTCCTTTTCTCTGGCAATAGCATTTTCTATTTGCTGAAATTCTTCGTAATAAAGCAGAATATGACAGATAGCCTGAGTTATCATTAAAAAGCACTCGGCTTTAATCGTAAGCCTACGGTTTCTTCTAAGTTGAACATCAGGTTCATATTATGTACCGCTTGTCCGCTGGCTCCTTTCAGCAAGTTGTCTATGCAGGAGATGACAAGAAGTTTGTCGCCATGCTTTTCCAGATGGATAAGGCACTTGTTGGTGTTGACAACTTGCTTCAAATCGATGTTCTTGTCGACGATATGCGTAAAGGAGTCTTTGGCATAGTATTCTTCGTACATGCGGACAATCTCTTCCAACGCAACTTTGGTTTTTATCACGATAGTGGTAAAAATGCCACGAGGAAAATCTCCGCGATAGGGTATGAAATCAATGTCCGAATCAAAACTGTTTTGGAGCTGTTTGAGCGACTGCTTGATTTCGGGCACATGCTGGTGCTCGAAGCTTTGTACACACTCATGTTGTTGTTGCGCCAGCTGAAGTGGCTCGTTGCTCCCGGCTTGACGCCTGCGCCGGTGCTGCCGGTGATGGCATTCACCATGATGTCGCCGTTCAGCATCAGATGCTTGGCAAGTGGAAGCAATCCCAGCTGGATACAGGTGGCGAAGCATCCGGGGTTGGCAACATGTTTTGCCGTACAGGTGGCCCGGCGGTTGAGTTCGGGGAGCCCGTAAATAAAGTCATGGTCGTCGCTTTTGATGCGGTAGTCCATGGAGAGGTCGATTATCTTTAAATCTTCCGGTACGTTGTGGCTTTCCATGAATTTCTTGGTATCGCCATGTGCCGTACAGAAAAAGAGCACATCAATCTCGTCCAACGGCAGTTCGTCGGTGAATACTAAATCTGTTTCGCCGTACAGTCCTTCGTGTACGTCGGTAATTTTGTTGCCGGCGTTGCTTGAGCTGTTGATGAATACGATTTCCGCTTCCGGGTGATTTAATAACAGGCGTATCAATTCGCCTGCTGTGTATCCGGCTCCGCCGATGATTCCTACTTTAATCATGTTGATAATATCTATTGGGTTCTTCTGGTATTATAATTAATAATATGATGTATATGAGTATGCCTGCAAATGCAGTAAAGACTGTTGCGAAAACATAAATGATGCGCACTAATGACACATCAAGCCCGAAAAAGTCTGCCAGTCCTGCGCATACGCCGGACAACATTCTTCCGTTTCGCGGGCGTGTCAATTTTTGTTTCCCGTTCATCATTTAGATTTTTTCGTCTTTATGATTTGAATAATAGGCACGCAGTGCGGTAGAGGTCACCTTGATGAAGCCCTTGGCATCTTCCGCAGTCCATCCCTTCTGCATTTCGCCGTATTCGCCGAATTTGTTCTTCACAAGGTCGTCTTCGCTTTCCACGCCTACCGTAGAGAAACAAAGCGGGTGGAGTTCGAGAATTGCCGTACCGTTTACGTTGCGTTGTGAAGATTCCAGCATGGCCTCGATGTCGCGCATTACCGGTTCCAGATACTGGCTTTCGTGCAGGAACATGCCGTACCAGTTGGCTACCTGGTCTTTCCAGTATTGCTGCCATTTGCTCAATGTGTATTTCTCAAGGAACTTGTGCGCACCGATAATCAGCATGGGAGCAGCGGCTTCAAAACCCACACGACCTTTAATGCCGATAATCGTGTCGCCTACGTGCATATCGCGTCCGATGCCGTAGGCCGCACCGATTTCCTCTACTTTCTGAATAGCCTTGATGGGATCGTCGAATGTTTCGTCGTTGACGGCCTTAAGTTCACCTTTCTCAAAGGTGAGGCGCAACTGTTCGCTGCCCTCTTTGGTGCAATGTTTCAGGTAGGCGCTTTCCGGAAGTCCCTGTGCGGAATCCAGAATCTCGCCGCCGCAAATGGAGGTGCCCCACAAACCTACATTATAGGAATATTTGAGTTTGGCGAAGTCGGCTGCGAAACCATGTTTGTTCAGGTAGTCTATCTCTTCCTGACGGCTCAATGCCATGTCGCGTGTCAGGGTGATGATTTCCACGCCCGGAGCCATGACGAGGAAAGTCATGTCGAAACGTATCTGGTCGTTGCCTGCACCGGTTGAACCATGTGCAATGGCATCGGCTCCGATTTCGTTGGCATAGCGTGCAATGGCCAGTGCCTGGAAGATACGTTCGGAACTTACGGATATAGGATAAGTGCCGTTACGCAATACATTGCCGAATACCATGTATTTCAAACTCTTTTCGTAATACTCCTGTGTTACGTCTAAAGTGATATATTTTACGGCGCCCAGCTTGTAGGCGTTTTCTTCGTTCGTTTTCAACTGTTCAGGGCTGAAACCGCCGGTATTGGCACAAGCCGCATACACTTCGTATCCTTTCTCTTTTGCCAGGTACATAACTGTGAATGAGGTGTCCAGACCACCACTGAATGCGACTACTACTTTTTTCTTTTTTGCTTCCATATTTATTTATATTTTATCTTCTTCGTGTAATTTCGGGTCGTAGAGCATTGCTGTACAAATGCAGAACTTCCGGTTTTTGGCTACTAATATATCGTGGTTGATGCAGCCTTCACAACCTTTCCAGAAAGACTCGTCGTCTGTCAGTTCATTGAACGTAACAGGTACATAGCCTAATTCGGTATTCATTTTCATGACGGCTGCTCCACTGGTCAGACTGAAAATCTTGGCTTTAGGCCATCGCAGGCGTGCCAGGCGGAAAGATGCCGTCTTAATGCGTTTGGCCAGTCCCAAGCCACGATATTCAGGGTGCACAATGAGTCCTGATGTTGCTACATACTGCTTGTTTCCCCAGCTTTCTATATAGGTGAAGCCGGCAAACTCTTCTCCGCATAAAGCTATAATGGCTTTCCCTTCTTTCATTTTAGTAGCTACATATTCATGGGTACGCTCTGCTATACCGGTTCCACGTACTTTGGCTGCTTCTCGGATGGTATCCAAAATCTTGTCCACATAAACCTCATGTGAGGCATCAGCCACCATCACATCAATTTGTTTCGAATCCATTTCTTTTATTTCGTTATATTACAGTTATACTAACTTACTCCATGTTGGGAATGATTTGTGACAGAAACACGCGTACCTCTTCATGGGATGCAGCTTCATGCAGGACCATCATAATCGTGTCGTCTCCGGCAATCGTGCCCAGTATGGCAGGGCATTCACGATTGTCAATGTCGTAGGCCATGCTGCTGGCGTAGCCGGGGCGGGTGCGGATAACGGCAATATTCTTGGAGAAATGGAGTGAGACGAATCCGCTGGTCATCAGCATTTCGCTTGCGCTTTGGGCGTTGTTGCGTTTGTACATGATGTTGTTGGGCAGTACATATACATATTTCCCGTTCATATTGGCAGCTTTGGCTACTTTCAGTTGTTTTAAGTCGCGTGACAAGGTGGCTTGAGTCAGTTCAAAGCCTTCTTTCCCTAAAGCTTGTAACAGTTCTTCTTGTGAGCTGATTTCTTTGCTTGAGATGATCATTTTGATGGCATCTAACCGATTAGCTTTCTTTTTCATGTTTCTGTATAATTATTCTTAGAACGGTGCAAAAATAGGGAATGTTTTGGAAATAATATACGAAAATGGGATTTTTTTTATCCTTTAATATGCAATAATTGTGAAAATAATGGTATATGTATGCATGGTCGGACCTGCTTCTCGGTAGGGGGTGACAGGCTTGTCCGTAGGGCTATCTGTGATGAGGCTATGAGTGAAATACAATTAAAAGCTTATAATATAGAATTAAAAGCCTATTAATTACATATTATAAGCCTTTTAATTATATCTTTGTAGCAACTTCAGGCAGGCAGCCTGAGGAAGTTATTCACCTTCTAAAATAAAGTCAGTATGTTTTATAAAAAGAGTCGCGCCAAAGTAGGCGGGAAATACAAATGGTTTCCCCGCGCATGTGTCAACAAACACACAGTCAATACGCAGGATTTGGGAGAAGCCATCAGCCGGAGGTGTACGGTTACGCCTGCGGATGTGCATGCGGTGATCCGTTCATTGCCCGAAGTCATGTCGTTCTTTATGGAGAACGGCAACAGTGTCCATCTGGACGGGCTTGGCTCTTTCTATTACAAACTGAGCTGTGCGGGCAACGGAGTGGATACGCCCGAGGAGGTCAGCAGGGAGCAAGTGAAAGCTGTTCGCGTGCAGTTCATTCCTGAACGCCGTAAGAAATGCGGTAAGTATTGCCGGGCCTTGGGCGAAGGGGTGGAACTGGTGAAATTAGGCGATTAGTTTTCTTTACACATCAAGGCTGTGGAATAAGAAACCGGATGTGGTAATTGGGGGAGGAGATGGATTATCAAATCTGACATCCTTTCAGTCAAAATAAGTACAAGGAATAGGGGTGATTCCCCTATTTTTGTATTATGAAACAGTGACTAAAACTAATTACCATGAAACAATGTTTTTTTGCGGTCGATTTGGGCGCTACCAGTGGCCGTACTATCTTGGGAACCTTCACGCCGGAGGGATTGGAAATGGAAGACGTAAACCGTTTCCCGAACCGTTTGATTGAAACCGGCGGACATTTCTACTGGGATATCTATGAACTTTACCGGAATATTATCGAAGGGCTGAAAATAGTCGCTCAAAGGGGTGATGTTGAGATTACCTCTATCGGCATTGATACATGGGGAGTGGATTTTGTCTGTGTGGGGAAAGATGGAGGTTTCATTCGTCAGCCCTATTCTTATAGAGATCCTCATACCGTCGGAGCATCTGACATATTCTTTAGGAAAGTTCCCCGTAAACAGGTTTATGAGTGGACGGGCATCCAGGTAATGAACTTCAACTCCTTGTTCCAGCTTGATACATTGAGGCGTAATGATGACAGTGCATTGGCTGCTGCCGATAAACTGCTTTTCATACCGGATGCTTTGAGTTATATGCTGACCGGTGAAATGGTGACAGAGTATACCATTGCAAGTACTGCACAGTTGATCAATGCGAAAACCCGTAAGTTTGAAGATGCTTTACTGTATGAAATAGGTCTTACAAGATCCAATTTCGGCCGCTTCGTCTATCCGGGAGACAAAGTCGGTGTCTTGACAAAAGAAGTGCAGACCATGACCGGGCTTGGCGCTATACCCGTAATAGCTGTGGCAGGGCATGACACAGCCTCGGCAGTTGCTTCAGTCCCTGCCGTAAATCGTAATTTCGCTTATTTAAGTAGCGGCACCTGGTCGCTGATGGGAGTGGAGACGGATGCTCCGGTTATTACAGAGGAAACAGAGGCTCTGAACTTCACCAATGAAGGCGGTGTGGAAGGAACGATTCGTTTATTGAAGAACATCTGCGGAATGTGGCTGTTGGAACGTTGCCGCACTGCATGGGGGGAAACTTCTTATCCGGAGCTCATATCCGAAGCAAATGCAAGTGAGCCTTTTCGTAGTTTGATCAATCCGGATGATGCTTTGTTTGCCAATCCGGCCGATATGGAACAGGCCATAAAGAACTACTGCTCGGATCATCGCCAGCCTGTTCCGCAAACGAGAGGGCAGGTAGTACGTTGCATATTCGAAAGCCTTGCTTTGCGCTACCGTCAAGTATTGGACAATCTTCGTACCTTCTCCTTGTCAGGTAGAAACCTTCATGTGATTGGCGGCGGAAGCCGTAATGATTTGTTGAATCAATGGACCGCTAATGCAATTGGTATTCCCGTTGTTGCAGGTCCTTCTGAGGCGACCGCAATCGGCAACGTCATGATTCAGGCATTAACAGCCGGAACGGCAAAAGACATTTCCTCCATGCGTCGGCTCATCAACGGCTCCATTCCTTTAAAAACTTTCTATCCGGAAGATACGGAAATGTGGGATGCTGCGTACTTGCACTTTAAGCAGATGACAATGATAACCAACAATTAAATTATAATTAAAAAAATCAGTATCATGAAAGAAGAATTGATAACAAAAGCCTATGAGGTAGCCAAAGAACGCTATGCGGCTTTGGGTGTGGATGTAGAAAAAGTGATGGAGCAACTCCAGAAGGTGGCGATATCCATGCATTGTTGGCAGGCCGATGATGTTATCGGGTTTGAGTCGGGTGGCTCATTGACCGGTGGTATCCAAACGACAGGAAATTATCCGGGTAAGGCCCGTAACATGGAAGAACTGCGTAATGACATCTTGAAAGCCGCTTCTTATATCCCGGGTAAGCATCGCTTGAATCTGCACGAGATTTATGGTGACTTTGACGGTGCGTTTGTCGACCGCGACCAGGTAGAAGTGAAACATTTTGAGAGTTGGATGCAATGGGCTGCTGAGAATGGTATGAAGCTGGATTTCAACTCAACGTCTTTCTCGCATCCGAAAAGCGGTAACCTGTCTTTGTCTAACCCCGATAAGCATTCGTGATTTCTGGATCGAGCATACCAAGCGTTGCCGTGCCATTGCAGAGGAAATGGGACGCAGGCAAGGGGATCCCTGTATCATGAACCTTTGGGTGCACGATGGCAGCAAAGATGTTACGGTTAATCGTATGAAATATCGTGAACTGTTTAAGGACTCTCTCGACCGGATTTTTGCTACGGAGTATAAAAACATGAAGGATTGTCTGGAGTCTAAAGTGTTCGGCATCGGCTTGGAAAGCTATACGGTAGGTTCTAATGAGTTCTGTGTGGGATATAGCGTGCAACATCAGAAACTCATCACTATCGATACGGGACATTTTCACCCGACGGAAAGTGCCGCAGACAAGGTATCGTCTATGTTGTTGTTCGTTCCGGAATTGATGCTTCATGTCAGCCGGCCGATACGTTGGGATTCCGACCATGTGACTATTATGGATGATCCTACATTGGAACTCTTCCAAGAGATTGTTCGTTGCAATGCTTTGGATCGCGTACATATTGGTCTCGACTATTTCGATGCTTCCATTAATCGTATTGGCGCTTATGTCATCGGTACTCGTGCTGCGCAAAAGTGTATGTTGCGTGCGTTGTTGGAGCCATTGGCCAAACTTCGTGAGTATGAAGCCGCCGGTCAGGGCTTCCAGCGCCTGGCTTTGTTGGAAGAGGCAAAGACCCTGCCTTGGAATGCTGTTTGGGATATGTTCTGCTTGAAGAATAATGTTCCGGTAGGCGAAGAGTTTATACCTGAGATAGAGAAATATGAAGTTGAAGTTACATCAAAACGTAACTGAACCAAGTAGAGTTAGTGAGAGTGCTTGGCGGGGAAAGTAGACCTTTGCCCGCTACTCTTATTACTTGTCGAATATTAACCGTTGATTATTATGAATACACTAATAGGATTGTTGATCATCGCTATTGGCAGTTTTGGACAAAGCAGTTCATATGTGCCTATCAATAAAGTTAAAGGTTGGTCTTGGGAAAGCTTCTGGTTGATACAGGGTGTTTTTGCCTGGCTTGTTTTTCCGTTGTTGGGAGCCTTGCTTGCCATTCCGGCTGGCAGCAATCTGATTGAACTCTGGGGAACCGGTGGCGCATTGCCGGCCATTATTTATGGCGTCCTTTGGGGAGTAGGCGGCCTGACGTTCGGATTGAGTATGCGCTATCTGGGTGTCGCTTTGGGGCAAAGTATCGCTTTGGGCACTTGTGCCGGTTTTGGAACTCTGTTTCCTGCTTTGTTTGCCGGAAAGGATTTGTTGCATGGCGACGGGTTGATGCTCCTTATTGGTGTCTGTATTACTTTGGCGGGAATTGCGGTTATTGGTTATGCCGGCAGTTTGCGCTCCAAGAATATGAGTGAAGAGGAAAAAAAGGCGGCAGTAAAGGACTTCGCATTGACAAAGGGGTTGCTGGTCGCTTTGCTGGCGGGTGTGATGAGTGCATGCTTTGCTCTTGGGCTGGATGCCGGAACACCTATTAAAGATGCGGCATTGGCGGGTGGTGTTGCTCCGTTGTATGCCGGGCTTCCTGTTATCTTTCTGGTAACCCTGGGAGGCTTCTTTACCAATGCGGTTTATTGTATTCAGCAGAATGTAAAAAACAAGACCGGTAAGGAATATTTGTCGGTTAAGGGGAATACATTTATAAATAACCTTTTGTTCTGTGCCCTTGCCGGTGTTCTATGGTATTCACAATTCTTTGGACTGGAAATGGGCAAGAGCTTTTTGGGCGGCAGTCCGATATTGCTTGCTTTTTCCTGGAGCATACTGATGTCGTTGAATGTGACATTCAGCAATGTTTGGGGAATCTTGCTGAAAGAGTGGAAAGGGTGTGGATCTCGTACCATTGGTGTGCTGTTGCTGGGATTGGTGATTCTTGTCACTTCCATTATTGTAGTGGCAATGGCGCAAGCATAAAATGATATAAAATATAATCATTAAAAATAAAAGACATGAAATCAATTCTTGAAAATCGTCCTGCCTTGGCTCGTGAAGTCAATCAGGTGGCAGAAGTGGCTGGTTACCTTTGGCAAAAAGGGTGGGCGGAACGTAATGGAGGTAATATAACTCTGAATATTACGGAATATATAGATGATGAAATCAGAAGCCTTCCGGCTATCAGTGAGGTGAAGCAAATAGGGAAAAAACTTCCTTTTCTGAAGGGATGTTATTTCTATTGCAAAGGGACTCAGATGCGCATGCGCGATTTAGCGCGCTGGCCCATGGAGAATGGCTCGGTAATTCGTATTCTGGACGATTGTTCCAGTTATGTGATTATTGCCGATAAACCGGTGATGCCGACATCGGAGTTGCCTTCCCATCTTGCGTTCATAATTATCTGATTGGAAAGGGTTCTCCTTATAGAGCGTCTTTGCATACGCATCCTATTGAGCTTATTGCTATGACCCACAATAAGAAGTTCATGGAAAAAGATGTGGCTACTAATTTGCTTTGGAGCATGATTCCGGAAACAAAAGCCTTCTGTCCACGTGGCTTGGGAATGATTCCTTACGAGTTGCCGAGTTCTGTGAAATTGGCCGATGCTACTATCGAGCTTTGAGTGATTATGATGTAGCCATGTGGGAAAAGCATGGGGTTTTTGCAGTGGATGTAGATATAATGTCTGCTTTCGACCAGATAGATGTATTGAATAAATCTGCGTTGATTTACATTGCTTCCAAGAACATGGGCTTCGAACCGGATGGTATGAGTCGGGAGCAGATGAAAGAGATGACTAAGGCTTTTAATTTACCTAAATAAAAGTAGAGCATAATTATGTATAGGATGATATTGAACGAAACCTCTTATTTTGGGGCAGGCTGTCGCGAGACAATCGCGGTGGAAGCTATGCGCAGAGGTTTCAAGAAAGCATTTTTTGTGACAGACAAGGACTTGATTAAATTCAAGGTAGCAGATAAGATTATTGAAGTTTTTGAGAAGAATCATATTCCTTATGAGCTTTTCTGCGATGTAAAAGCTAATCCTACTATTGCTAATGTGCAGAAAGGTGTGGATGCTTTTAAGGCATCGGGTGCTGATTTTATTGTGGCTTTGGGTGGAGGCTCTTCCATTGATACGGCAAAGGGCATTGGCATTGTAGTGAATAATCCGGATTTTGCAGATGTGAAATCGCTGGAAGGTGTGGCTGCAACCCGCTATAAGGCTGTTCCGACTTTTGCTTTGCCCACAACGGCAGGAACTGCGGCTGAGGTCACTATTAATTATGTGATAATTGATGAAGATGCAAAGAAGAAGATGGTTTGTGTAGACCCCAATGATATTCCGGCTGTGGCAATTGTAGATCCTGAATTGATGTATTCTATGCCGAAGGGTCTGACGGCGGCAACAGGTATGGATGCCTTGACGCATGCTATCGAAAGCTACATAACTCCGGGGGCTTGGGCTATGTCGGATATGTTTGAACTGAAGCTATTGAAATGATTGCTGCCAATTTGAAAGCGGCTGTCGATAATGGTAATGATGTGGTTGCCCGCGAAGCTATGTCTCAAGCACAATATATTGCCGGCATGGGATTCAGTAATGTCGGTTTGGGCATCGTTCATTCAATGGCGCATCCGTTGGGAGCTCATTATGACACTCCGCATGGTGTTGCCAATGCATTACTTTTGCCGTATGTAATGGAATATAATGCAGAATCTCCGGCTGCTCCGAAATATATCAATATAGCTAAAGCTATGGGAGTGAATACGGATGGCATGACCGAGCTCGAAGGTGTGCGTGCAGCAGTGGAGGCAGTCCGGAACTTATCGTTGAGTATCGGTATTCCTCAAAAGCTGCATGAAATCAATGTGAGAGAAGAAGACTTGCATCAATTGGCTATTGACGCTTTCAATGATGTTTGTACAGGGGGTAATCCTCGTTCCACTTCTGTCGAGGAAATTGAAGAATTATACCGTAAGGCTTTTTAATTTATATCGGACTCACGTTATATTAAGGCAGTAACTGTATACAATTTTACAGCAAAGCTCCTATAAATAATTATACGATTTATGGGAGGCTTATATTTTAACAAACCCTTGTCTTGCACATACCGCTTTGGTGGCTACCTTCGTTTTCTATTGTGTTTTTTTTATTAAAGATTTCATAAATGCCTCTTCTTTCATAAATATTTTCTATTTTTGTCAAGCACCTACTATGAAGTGTACACATTATGATTAAGGACTACAATGATTTAGGAGTAGAATTCAAGTATCTTATTGTAAATGATATGGACCGGAAGTATGGCCTGTGGGCGAATACTGTGGGGTTTCAGTCCATTCAGCCGAATTCTCCCTATCCTTTAAGAGATCATCCCTCGGGTTATTTTTTTAATACACAGAAAGGGCGTGTCCTACGCGAATATCAGTTTGTCTATATAACAAAAGGCCGAGGGGTGTTTGCTTCGGAGAATACACCGGAGAAACCACTATGCAGAGGTCGTTTGATAGTTCTTTTCCCCGCCAATGGCATACTTATCACCCTTATCGGCAGACCGGCTGGAATGAATATTATATAGGTTTCGAAGGGCCTGTTATTGACAATCTGATGAAAAATGGTTTCTTGTCTAAGGATAACCAGGTGCTTGAAGTCGGTTTGAACGAAGAACTGGTATCTCTTTTTTCCCGGGCTTTGGAGATTGCGGAAGCCGATAAAATATCTTCCCAGCAATATCTTGCCGGTATCGTTTTGCATATGATGGGGATGATACTGTCTGTTTCTAAGAATAAGATTTTTGAGATAGGCGATATTGATCAGAAAATAGAGCAGGCTAAGATTATTATGAATGAAAATGTCTTTAATAATATTGATCCGGAAGAATTGGCTATGAGGCTAAATATTAGTTATTCTTGGTTCAGGAAGGTGTTTAGGGACTATACCGGTTATGCTCCTGCCAAATATTTCCAAGAATTGAAATTGCGGAAAGCTAAACAATTATTGCTTAGTACCTCTCAGTCCGTCAAGGAGATTTCTTTTATGCTTGCTTATAAATCCACCGAACATTTTTTTGCCTCATTTAAGAAGCGTACCGGTTTCACTCCATTGGAATATCGTTCTTTTGGCAGGGAGACTGATGCGGAGAATGAATATTGACTCAGTTGGAATAAAAAAACGACAAGCTGTATTATACAGCTTGTCGTTTTTTTATTGTCGGAATGAGCGACTCGAACGCCCGACCCCTACGTCCCGAACGTAGTGCGCTACCAACTGCGCTACATTCCGATGCCCTTTCAAAAAAGTGGTGCCACCAGGATCGAACCGGGACGACAAGGATTTTCATGTCCTTTGCTCTACCAACTGAGCTATGGCACCTTTTTTGTTTGCGGGTTGCAAAGATTAAAGAGAATTTTTTTATATTGACAATGGCTTTTTGGGAATTTTTATTAGAA
>ENA-OQLB01000388-OQLB01000388.1-human-gut-metagenome-genome-assembly--contig:-NODE-388-length-25820-cov-4.089830_pt1 | contig 25820 bp, 31 predicted proteins | sample MGYA00242656_ERZ504813 | MGnify/ENA primary metagenome ERZ504813 (study PRJEB26092, sample SAMD00036388) | human gut metagenome | host: Homo sapiens | study: EMG produced TPA metagenomics assembly of... | reverse complement strand
TTTTAATTTTTTAAGTCGACCCATGTATCTTGTTTTATTCTTTCTGATGCAAATTATCTGCAAAAATAGGCTTATTTTGAAAATCTAACAAGAATTTAGTCATAGAATTACAGGTGTTGATAACTTTTTGAGGAATATTTTTGTTAGATATCGCATAGGTCGTACCTTTATGCTCACTTATAGAAAGGATATATTTATGCAGGATTTTGTTCATTTACACGTCCATACCCAATATTCTCTTCTCGATGGTCAGGCCAGCGTGAGCCGCTTGGTGGACAAAGCGATGAAGGATGGAATGAAGGGGATTGCCGTAACCGACCACGGCAACATGTTTGGCATCAAAGAGTTCACCAACTATGTCAACAAAAAGAACGGTGGTCCGAAAGGGGAAATAAAAGACCTGAAGAAGCGTATTGCAGGCATAGAGAGCGGTGAGATAGCATGTGAAGACAAGGAAGCGGAGATAGCGGCTTGCAAGGAGAAAATAGCGGAGGCCGAGAATAAGCTGTTCAAGCCCATTATCGGCTGCGAGATGTATGTGGCGCGCCGCACGATGGACAAGAAAGAAGGCAAACCCGATCAAAGCGGTTATCACCTGATTGTGCTGGCTAAGAACGAAAAGGGGTATCACAACCTTATAAAGCTGGTGTCCCGCGCATGGACTATGGGCTACTATATGCGTCCGCGTACCGACCGCAATGAACTGGAGAAGTACCACGAAGGACTGATTGTCTGCTCTGCCTGTATCGGCGGCGAAATCCCTAAAAAGATTATCAACGACCAATTGGATGAGGCCGAAGAGGCTGTCCGCTGGTATAAGAATCTTTTTGGAGATGATTTCTATCTGGAGTTGCAGCGCCACAAGGCAACCGTCCCCCGCGCCAACCACGAGGCTTATCCTTTGCAGCAGAAGGCCAATGCCAAACTGCTGGAATATGCCAAGAAGTATGGCATAAAGGTGATTTGTTCCAATGACGTCCATTTTGTGGACGAAGAGAATGCCGAGGCGCACGACCGCCTTATCTGTCTGAGTACGGGCAAGGATTTGGACGATCCGAGCCGTATGCTCTATACCAAGCAGGAATGGATGAAAACCAAGGCTGAGATGAACGAACTCTTTGCGGATGTTCCCGAAGCGCTTTCCAATACGTTGGAGATTCTGGACAAAGTGGAATATTATTCTATTGACCACGCGCCTATCATGCCTACTTTCGCTATTCCCGAGGATTTTGGAACGGAAGAAGAGTATCGGAAGAGATATACGGAGAAAGACTTGTTTGATGAGTTTACGCAGGATGAGAACGGAAATGTTGTTTTGGATGAAGATGCCGCCAAAGCTAAGATTAAGCGTCTGGGAGGGTACGACAAGCTTTACCGTATCAAACTGGAGGCCGACTATCTTGCAAGCTTGGTCGGTCGTACGGGGCTAAACGGCTGTACGGCGATCCGCTGTCGGATGAAGTGAAAGAGCGTCTGGTCTTTGAGTTGTACATCATGAAGACAATGGGTTTTCCGGGTTACTTCTTGATTGTGCAGGACTTCATCAATGCTGCCCGTACGCAGTTGGGCGTTTCGGTGGGACCGGGACGTGGTTCTGCTGCCGGTTCGGCAGTGGCCTACTGCTTGGGCATCACCAAGATAGACCCATTCAATATGACTTGCTGTTTGAGCGTTTCCTTAATCCCGACCGTATCTCTCTGCCTGATATAGATGTGGATTTCGATGATGACGGGCGTGGTGAGGTGTTACGTTGGGTGACTGAAAAGTATGGGCAAGAGAAGGTGGCGCATATCATTACCTACGGCACTATGGCAACCAAGCTGGCCATTAAAGATGTTGCCCGCGTGCAGAAGTTGCCTTTGTCGGAGTCCGACCGTCTGGCAAAACTGGTTCCCGATAAAATCCCCGATAAGAAGCTGAACCTGCCAACGCCATAGCTTATGTGCCTGAGTTGCAGGCGGCGGAAGCGTCGCCCGATCCGTTGGTGCGCGATACATTGAAGTACGCCAAGATGTTGGAAGGCAATGTGCGCGGTACGGGTGTGCACGCCTGCGGTACGATTATCTGTCGTGATGACATCACCGATTGGGTTCCCGTAAGTACGGCGGATGACAAGGAGACAGGCGAAAAAATGCTTGTAACCCAGTATGAAGGTTCGGTCATTGAAGATACGGGCCTTATTAAGATGGACTTCCTGGGTCTTAAGACCCTTTCGATTATCAAAGAGGCCGTTGAAAACGTACGTTTACACCGGGGGGTGAAGTTGGACATCGACAAGATTTCCATTAAAGACCCTGCTACCTATAAATTATACTGCGACGGGCGGACTATCGGTACGTTCCAGTTCGAGTCCGCAGGCATGCAGAAATACCTGCGTGAGTTGCAGCCGAGTACTTTCGAGGACCTGATAGCCATGAACGCCCTCTATCGTCCGGGCCCTATGGACTATATCCCTGACTTCATCGACCGTAAGTGGGGACGCAAGCCTATCGAGTATGATATTCCCATAATGGAGAAATACCTGAAAGATACGTACGGCATCACCGTCTACCAGGAGCAGGTGATGCTTCTGTCCCGTTTGCTGGCGGACTTCACCCGCGGTGAGTCCGATGCCTTGCGTAAGGCAATGGGTAAGAAGCTGCGTGACAAGCTGGATCACATGAAGCCGAAATTTATTGCGGGCGGACAGAAGAACGGGCATGATCCGAAGGTGCTCGAAAAGATTTGGGCGGACTGGGAGAAGTTTGCATCCTATGCCTTCAATAAGTCGCATGCCACTTGCTATTCCTGGGTGGCCTATCAGACTGCTTTCTTGAAAGCCAACTATCCGGCAGAGTACATGGCTGCCGTAATGAGCCGGAGTTTGTCCGACATAACGACTATCACCAAACTCATGGACGAGTGTAAGTCCATGGGCATCAAAGTGCTTGGCCCGGATGTGAACGAGTCGAACCTGAAGTTCACCGTCAACCCCGAAGGCAATATCCGTTTCGGACTGGGAGCGGTAAAGGGAGTGGGTGAAGGAGCTGTACACAGCATCATGGAGGAGCGCGAAAAGAACGGTCCGTATACGGGCATCTTTGATTTTGTGCAGCGTGTCAATCTGAACTCTTGTAACAAAAAGAACTTGGAATGCCTTGCCCTGGCAGGAGGTTTTGACAGTTTTCCCGAATTGAAGCGTGAACAGTATTTCGCCGTAAATGCCAAGAATGAAGTGTTTATCGAGACACTGGTGCGTTATGGAAACCGTTATCAGGCAGACAAAGCGGCAGCGGTCAACTCTTTGTTCGGCGGTGAGAATGTGGTGGACATCGCTACTCCTGAGATTCTTCCGGCAGAACGTTGGAGTGACCTCGACCGTCTGAACAGGGAACGTGATTTGGTGGGTATTTATCTTTCCGCCCATCCGCTGGACGAATATTCCGTTGTGTTGGAGCATGTATGCAACACACACATGGCAGAGCTGGAAGATAAGGCTGCCCTTGTGGGGCGTGAAATCACCATGGGCGGCATCGTTACCTCCGTTCGCAGAGGAATCAGTAAGAACGGCAATCCTTACGGCATTGCAAGATAGAAGACTATTCCGGTTCGGCGGAACTGCCTTTCTTTGGTAATGACTGGGTGACCTATCAGGGCTATCTGGGCGAACGTACTTTCCTCTATATCAAAGCACGCTGCCAGCCCAAACAGTGGAGGCAGGATGAGCTGGAACTGAAGATAACCTCTATGGAGCTGCTTCCCGACGTAAAGGAGAAACTGATAGAAAAGATAACGATACTCATTCCGCTCAGTGTGCTGAATAAGGCATTGATAACGGAGCTGTCGGAGCTGACGAAAGCCCGCCCCGGAACTACGGAACTTTATTTCAGGGTAACCGATCCTGATAGCAGGATGACGGTCGACCTGGTGTCCCGTCCTGTGAAGCTGTCCGTAGGTCGTGAACTTATCTCTTATTTAAAAGAGCGTCCGGAGCTTGAATTTCGGATAAATTAATTATCTTTGCTTGCCTGATGAAAACAGGCAGGTAATGCTTTTTGTATTATTGAATTAATATTTAAACTTAATATTTAGAAAAAATGGCATTGGAAATTACAGACAACAATTTCAAGGAAATTCTGGCAGAGGGTAAACCTGTGGTAATTGACTTTTGGGCGCCTTGGTGCGGACCTTGCAAAATGGTAGGCCCTATTATCGAAGAGTTGGCAGGTGAATATGAAGGTAAAGTTCTTATCGGCAAGTGCGATGTTGATGAGAATGGCGATGTGGCTGCCGAGTACGGTATCCGCAACATTCCCACCGTACTCTTCTTTAAGAACGGAGAACTGGTGGACAAGCAAGTGGGCTCTGCTCCCAAACCGACTTATGCGGCGAAGATTGAGGCGCTGCTGTAAGGCGCTGTTTGAACATAGGCTCTAAATCTATTAATCCTTTTTAAAATATAAAGTTATGGGACTGGAAGACGATTTTTTGAAGAATGATCTCGATGATGAAAAGACCATTGAGTACATCAAAAACTATTTGCCGCAGGAGTTGAAAGAGAAGTTCTCTGACGACGAGTTCTATTATTTTCTCGATTTGATTGACGAGTATTATTCAGAGAGCGGCATCCTTGATGTGCAGCCCGATGGTGACGGATATATCGAAGTCGATCTGGGAAAAATCGTAGATTACATCATTAAAGAAGCTCATAAAGATGAAATGGGCGATTATGATCCGGATGAAATTCTTTTCATCGTACAGGGAGAAATGGAGTATACCGAGTCTCTGGGTGAGGAGTAACAAGTTTTGGAAATAAACAATAGCAAAAGGGGTTATCCATTAGTTGGGTAGCCCCTTTTGCTATTGTTTCATTTCTTTTCGCCTATTGGCATTTAATAATACCAATGGTTGGAATTCCGAGTACCAATCATTGGTATTGGAAGTACCAACGGTTGGTACTAAGAGTTTCAACGGTTGGTATTAAGAGTACCAACTATTGGTACTTTAAATACCGGCAAAGGAAACTGACTTTTCTTAATTTAACCAGACGCTTTTTCCCCTTTATAAACTACCTCAGTAGACGGTTTCATTATCAGTTCCTGTCTGGGTAGACAGTTTGACAAGTGGCATTCTGCTTCAGTAGTCAGTTTGTTACACCGGCAACACGAGACTCCGTTGGCAATCGTCTCACTTTCATGAAGTATATTCCCTCTTGTGCATTTTGATTAGGAAATCATGAATTAAGTAGCTTTTACTCCCTGAAATGAGTAAAATTCAGCAAAAATATGAAAAACGAGTAATCATTGATTAAACATCATATTATGAGGAAATTAATTGGGGATAAAGGCTGAAAATACGAAAAAAACAGTGACGACCAACAACTTCTCGTCACTTCTTCTCACCCTTATCATCACTCCTGCATCGCCTTTGTACAAAGGGATAGCGATGAAAAGTGACGAGTGACGACCAACTTTCTGTTTATTTCTGCCGTCATGTTGGCGGTGTATTCAGGAAAAAGAATACGGACATGCCGATGAGTATCATTCCTAATATGCCATAAAACCAGCGTGCCTGTCTGCGTCCTACATTTCGCACGACAAACTGTGTGTTTTGGGCTGTGAAGAACCAGTCCCAGTCCAGAATGGCTGCCAGCAAGGCGATGATTCCTGCTACGACGAAGATGCCTTGAATGATATATTGGCTCATATATGAGTTGGTTGGTGAATGATGATCCGTATTTTGTATTAATCCAACTGCTCTAATGTCACTTTCCGTTCACCGTTTTCTATTTCCTCAATGGTACCTTTACGGTATTTCCCGGCAGAAGCTCCTCTATCAGTTCCGGCCATTCGATAAAGCAGAGCGCGCCGCTGTACAGATAGTCTTCATATCCCATATCGTACACTTCTTCCAGCTTTTTAATGCGGTAGAAGTCGAAGTGGTAAATCAGTTCTCCGGCAATGTCGGAACGATATTCATTTACAATAGCGAAGGTGGGGGAGGTGATGACATCGGATACGCCAAGCTCCTCGCAAACGGCTTTGATAAAGGTTGTCTTGCCTGCTCCCATTTTGCCGTAAAGAGCAAATACGGTATTGTCGCCCATTGCTTCGATGAACCGGCGGGCGGCTTCGTGAATCTGGTCTAATGACTGAATCTTGATTTCCATTATCTTGTATTTTATTGCAAAGATAAGTATTTAAAATGGAAGTTGGAGCAGAACACTGTATAAAAGCCGTAAGCAAGCGATTTATAGGTACATCCTTTAGTTAATAGTACTAATTTACTTGTCAACCGACAAAGATAGCCAAACACTTTTTCCTCCTTTGCAGATTGCATAAATGATAATGGAGAAGAAGATTATAGCTGCTCCCGAAGGGACATTGAGATAATAGGAAATGAGCAACCCGCCCAGACAGCTAAGGTAGCCTATGCCAATGGACAGCCAAATGATGCGGTGGAACCTGTGTGAGAAGAGATTGGCGGTCATTTGCGGAATCGTCAGTAATGAGATTACCAGCACGATGCCCACCATTCGTAAGCAGGCTACAATCGTCAGTGCGATGAACATCATCAGTATGTACTCAAAAGCCTGTGTCGGAATTCCTTGCGAACGGGCAAACTCGCGGTCGAACGCTACGTATATTATCGGGTGCAAAAAAAGCGAGAAAAATAAGATAAGCAGTATTGCCAGTCCGCCCAGCAAGGCGATGTCGCTCAATGTAATAGTCAGGATGTTTCCAAACAGATAAGCGGAAAGGTCGGGAGCGAATCCTGGAGATAAGAAAGTGAAAATGATGCCCAATGCCATGCCCAACGTCCAGAAGACTGCAATGGCAGAGTCCTCGCGCATGTCCTTCCGCCTGCTGAGCCACTCTACGCCGAAGGCCGACAATACCGAAAAGACAGCGGCTGAAAGAATCGGTGAGATTCCCATATACAATCCCATTCCTATGCCGCCAAAAGAAGCATGTGTCAGCCCGCCGCTGATAAATACCAAACGCCGGGTAACGATGTATGTACCGATAATTCCACAGACAATGCTTGCCAGCAGGCTGCCGATCAGGGCATGTTGAAAGAAGTATATTGTAAAAGTTCCATGTGTTTAGTGATTTTCCCGTCTTTCTCCTACTATCAGGAATACTTCATCCTTTATGTTGTCCGGCAGTGCGATGCCGCGCAGTTGCAGGCTGCGTACCCAGCCCGCTACATCTTCGGACTGCATGGTGTAGAAGACATCGCGGAATTCTTCTTCTTGTTCGGGAGTGTACCGATCGGCAGCGGTTCCGATGTACTTGTCAAGTTCCTCGTCGTCATAATATTCTATTTTCTTGCTGACAGCGGCGAGCAGGCTTTCTTTCTCGCATACTTCGTGCTGGCCGCAACATTCAATGTCTACTTCCTGCACTTCGGGCATGGCGTCCAGTTCGCCATTATCAATCTTCTTTTGAAGTTTGCGGTTGCGTACTATTCCCGCTATGGCGGCTATGACGGCAAGGGCAATCAGGCTAATAATCAGTATCCACATATGTTCTCTTTCCTTGAAAAAAGTGTCCTTATAAAATAGAACGGACAAAGATACATATTGTTTTCGTATCTGCCGTCATGCAGAAAGGAGATTCTTCGGCGCGGTGTCCTTTGGCCATGTCTTAATGAGAGAAATAAAGAGGCGTTTTGGACGATACTAATGACAGACAGTAAAGCCCGCTTTCTTTAAATCTTCCCAATAGCCCGGATAGGATTTGGATACCACCTGAGGTTCATCAATCATTAGCTGCGGCAATGTGATGCAGGCAGGAGCAAACGCCATTGCCATGCGGTGGTCTTCGTAGGTAGCGATAAGGGGAGCGCTCTCTGCCGGACAGCGTTCTCCATTCCATAGCAGGATGCTGTCCTGTTCGGAACGCACCGCATAGCCTAATTTGTGCAGTTCGGTGATGAGGGCGGTGATACGGTCGGTCTCCTTTATTTTGAGACTTTGCAAACCGGTGAAACGGAAAGGGATATTCATCAGGCAGCAGGTCACGACAAAGGTCTGTGCAAGGTCGGGAATGTCTACCATATCTTCTTCGAGACGGGTAATGGGGGTGCCTGTGAGAGTCAGCCGTACGCCTCTCTCCGTATATTCGGTATGCACACCGAGCCGGGAGAAAATCTCCGCACCGCGGCTGTCACCCTGATAACTGTGTGGGAACAGCCCGGACAGCTCTATCGTTTCCTCTTTATAACTCTTCAGAGATTCTTCATTCTTCATTCTTCGTTTTTCATTTCCCCTCAGCGCCAGTATCTGGTACCAGTAAGATGCGGCGCTCCAATCACTCTCTACGGTAAAAGGAACATCTTGGTAGCCGCCCGGATGGACAGTAATGGTGTTTTCGGAGCTCCATTGGGCATCTCCTCCAAAGTCGTGTATCAGTTGGAGGGTGAGGTTGATATAGGGGCGTGAAATGATGTTGCCTGTAAGATGCAGGTGCAGGCCTTTGGGAAGGACTGCTCCTATCATCAGCAGGGCGGAGATATATTGTGAACTGACGTTTCCGGCGAGGGATATTTCATTGCCTTGCAATTCCGAGCCTGTGATGTGCAGAGGCGGGAAACCTTCATTGGCTGTGTATTTGATGTCTGCGCCGAGTTGGCGCAGGGCATCTACCAAAATGCGGATGGGGCGTTGCTGCATACGTTGCGTGCCGGTGATGACACGAGCGCCGGGGGTTACACTAAGATAGGCGGTGAGGAAGCGCATGGCTGTCCCGGCTGCCATAATGTCTATATGCTCCGGACTGCCTTGCAGTGCACGTACCATGACGCGGGTGTCGTCGCAATCGCTCAGGTTGTGGAGCGTTTGTTTGCCATGGGCAAGAGCGTGCAGGATAAGTGCGCGGTTACTGATACTTTTGGATGCCGGGAGTTGGATACCGGCATGCAGCGGGGCATCGGGAGCGGAAACGGTGTAACGCATAGTTGTATTCGTTAAATTATGGTGGTAAGGAATTTCATATTCCGGTGCAAAAGTAAAACAAATCTTTGGGAAATGGAAGTTGTTCGTCCTACATTTCCCCCGGCAACCTATTTCAGCAACGGGGAATGGGGTGTCCGGAATGCTGAATGAAGGCAAACGGCAGGAAGCTCCAGTTCACCCCAATCTATCATCGCATTGAAGAGACGGACGGTGGAGTAGGACGGGATGTCTTCTACGTGTATTTTCCTTTCAGAGAGGATTCCTCTGTCTAACAGTTCTGCACGTTTAGTCCCTTTCAGCAGGGGGGATTGGGGAGTGTGCCAGTGTTTGCCGTCAAAAAGGGCGATGTTGGCAATGCTGGTGTCGGTGAGCAGATGCCGGCGGACAATCAGTATGTCGTCGCAAGAGCCGCGCTGTGCAAACAATCGGTCGAGGACTTGGCGGTCGGTGCTTTTGTAGGTGTAGCCGATTTCGTCTGCCTGTATCAATGCCAGTGAACGGACGGGGCGGAGGAGATAGGGCGTGCAGGTCACATCTTCGATGCCGTCTTGACCGTAGACGATACGTAACTTGTGTATGCCGCTTTCGGGAACGGGGGGCAGGAAGTCCGCCAGTTGCAGCGCATGGCTGCCGGGCCAGAAGTGGTTGCGGGTGTCATTCAGCCTTTGTTCGTGGTAGGTCAGATTACGGGCTTCACCGCTGTCGATGCGTATTGTTTCAATAAATTGGCACATATATTTTCTGTTTTACTTCATTGTATTCGCTTTCCCAACGGCTTTGGGCGGTGATACCGCCGCCGGCTTTGAAATAGAGTTGACCGTTCTCCTGTTCGATGAAGCGTATCATAACGGCGCTGTCCAGCCGTCCGCCGGCATAGCAGCCCATGACCCCGGTGTAGAAACCTCGTTCGTAGCTTCCGCTTCGGCAATGATTTGCATGGTGCGCGGTTTGGGAGCGCCGGTTATGGAGCCGGCCGGCAATAGCTTGAAAAGGATGTCGCCGAGCCGCTTTGTATAATCATGGGGAAGGTTACCGCAGACTTCGGAACTTGTTTGCAGAATAGGCCCTTTGTTGGTTTGCAGACGGTCTATGTAGCGATAGGACGTAACGGTGACATGTTCGGAAACCATGCTGAGGTCGTTGCGTATCAGGTCGACGATCGTAGCGTGTTCGGCGGCTTCTTTGGCATCGTCCAGCAGTATTGCTTCGGCATGCGGCAGTGTGGCGTCAATTGTCCCTTTCATGGGGAAGGACTTGATTTTCCCTTCTTCCATGCGGACGAATATTTCGGGTGAGAAGCAGACGAAGCTGTCTTTCAGCCATAGTTTGTACAGGGCATGGAATATAGGAAAATGTCCTTTAGCGCAAGGTTGGTACGGAGAGGCACTTTGCATGTCAGATTGGTCAGGTAGCTGTTGCCGGCCAGCAAGTTCTGCTTTACGATGTCGAAAGAATGGCGGTAAGCGGCAGGTGACGGGGGAGTGAATTCCCAGTCCGTCGGCCCGGCATATCGGGTGTCTGCAATGGGGACATTGCCCGTTCCTCTGAATTGGTAAAGGCAGGCGGAGGCGTCTATCTTGTCAAGAGCTTCAACGTAGGAACGTTCTTGCGTATAGTCAATGATAAACAAAAAAGGAATATCTTTACGTCCGAATGTGTTCATCCGGGCGATGGCTGTTTCTTTGTCCAACGCTTTCATCGTCCTAAATCACCGTTGCAATAATTTGAATGGACAGTATGAGGAAGACCATTGCAATGGGGTAGACCGTTGCATAGGCCACGCTTGGAATATTGCTGTCTGTCATGGAGTCTGCGGCTGCCAAGCCGGGAGTACTCGTCATGCCACCGGTAATGGTTCCCAGCAAGTCGAGAATACTGATTTTGAAGACCAACCTGCCCACGACCACTGCTATCAACATGGGGAGCAATGTAATGGCTGCGCCTACTCCAAACAAGAGCCAACCGCTTTCCTGAAAAGTGGCTACCAGATTCTTTCCGGCGGATGTACCCACTTCGGCAAGGAAAAGCAGGAGTCCCAGTTGCCGCAGCAGTTGGTTGGCGGGCCCTGACATAGACCAGATGACAGGCCCTGTCTTGCCGACGGCGCTGAGAAACAAGGCGACTATCAGTATGCCGCCCGTTAGGCCCGGCGAGAACGACAAACCGCCGGGGAAAGATATATTCAGTTTGCCGAACAATACCCCAAGCACAATGCCCATTGCAATCGGGAAGAAATCTGTATCGGATAGCTTCTTGGCATTGTTGCCTAACAGACGTGCAAGGCCTTTCAGACCTTCTTTCTCACCGACCACCATTAACTTGTCTCCGAATTTCAGTGCGAGGTTGGGCGAGGGCGAAAGGTCGATGCCGCTTCGGCGGATGCGGGTTACGGTACAGCCGAAGTTCTTCATCAGATTCAGGTCGCCCAACTGCTTGTTTATCATATCTTTCTTGGTTAGGAGCAAAGATTCTATCTCTTGAGTATGGCTCAGTGGAAGTTCGCCTTCTTCGCGTTCGCCAACCAGGGTGGCAAGCTGGGTCAGGGTTTCGTCACTGCCGACAGCCTGTATGTAGTCGTTTTCGTGGAGTACGGTATGTGCAGTTGGGATGGAGATTTGCCTTCGTGTTTGTGGCGGGAGATTACTGCACCGGTCATGGCCCGGGCATTGATTTGCATTAAAGTGCGGCCGAAGACGACGGGGTTGGTGACACGATAGATACAGGTAGTCAGTTCGGGGTACTGCCCGCGGCGTTCTTTTTCCAGACGGCGGGCTTCCTGTTCAAGGTCGATGTGCATGATGCGGGGCAACAGCTTTACAAACAAGATGACGCCGATCACTCCGAATGGGTAAGCGATGCCGTAGGCTATGGATGCCAGCGGTGAATGGGTGCTGTCGATGGCAACAGCGAGTCCCGGCGTACTGGTGAGAGCGCCGGCTATCAGCCTACCACGCTCGGCGTGTCAATGTCGAAAGCATATTTCAGCCCTATTGCCGTCAAAGAGGCGGAACAGATTATCAGCAGGGTAATGATTATGAGTGTTTTCCCTTTGCTCCGGAAAGAGTCGAAGAAACCGGGACCTGCTTGTATGCCGATGGTGAATATGAATAATACGAGTCCGAAGTTGCCCAGCTCCTTAGGATGATTACACCGAAATGCCCGAAAAGCAGGGCGATGAAGATTACTGCGGAAACATCGAGGATAGTCCTTTGATTTTGATTCTTCCCAGCATGAAGCCCAATGCTACGATAAGGAAAAGGGCGAAATAGGAGGAATTAAGAAGGTCAGTAAACATAAGCTTGATGAATTAGTCTTTTTGAGGGAACAAAGGTAATGGAAAAAAGTTAGATAGAGAAAGTATTATTTATCTTTGCAGTTACTAAAGATTTAAAGGAATTAGCCTTATGGAAATAGATTTGACTACCCCCGCTTTGCTGTTTTCGGCAATATCTTTGATTATGTTGGCGTATACCAATCGCTTCCTGTCGTATGCAGGCCTTGTGCGTGCTTTGAAGGAACAGCACCAGAAAAGCCATTCGTCTGTGACCGCCGCACAGATCGCCAACTTGCGTAAACGGCTGTATTTGACGCGTGCCATGCAGGTGACGGGCATAGCAAGCTTGTTGCTGTGTGTAGTCAGCATGTTCTTCATCTATATTCAGCTTTATCTTGCATCGGTCTATATTTTCGGCTTTGCACTGATATTGCTGATCATTTCGCTTGCTATTTCGGTGTATGAGATTTATATCTCGGTGAAAGCGTTAGAGATACATCTGAATGATATGGACGATTAGCAGGAATACTTTTCTCCTTTTCATGGAACGAATTTGCGGAACGAATTATTTCATCTCACGAGATTCTTTATTTCCTCTCGTGAGATGATTTTTTGTTCTGCGTAGGGGGAAGGCTTTGCTCTCACAAAACAGATTCTAGCTCTTTCAGCAGTTCCTCCACTGCAACCTTTAGTTGGGTGTCTTCACCTTTTACAATCGTTTCGGGTGAATTGGCAACTTTGATGTCTGGCTCTAACTGGCTGTTTTCCAAATAGCTGTTGTCTGGCAAACGGTAGCTACAACAGGGATACCGAAAACGAGGGAGGGATCTTGCAGACGTTCCCATGATACGCTGGTCATCGTGCCCGGAACCGGCATGCCTACCAGTTTGCCGATATTCCGGTGGCGATATACATGGTGTGCCATGTGCATTGGAATAGTTGGCTTCGCATGTCAGCATGATAGATGGCTTGTTCCAGCGGCGGCTGGGCATATCGCAAGCCTCGCGACCGCGGATTACTTGTGTAAAGTATTTCTTGCCGCTGAATAAAATCTCAATATCTTCGTGCAGGCGGCCACCTCCGTTGAAGCGGGTGTCGATGATAATTCCCTCGCGATTGTTGTATTTGCCCAATATGTCCGAATAGACGGAACGGAAACTATCGTCGCCCATCGACTCTATGTGGACATACCCGAGACGGCCGTTGGACCATTTATCTACATCGGCCGCACGCTGTTTCACCCAGCGGGCATAGAGCAGGGTGCTGAGCATGCTGTTGCTTATCGGGATTACAACTTCTTCCCAGCGTTCTTTGGTCTGCGGATTGTACAGTGAAACGAGGGTTTTCTTCTTGGCCTTGTCGTTCAACAATGTGTAGTAATCCATTTCTGGAGTAATTTCCGTACCGTCAATCTTTTCGATGACAATGCCTGTTGCCGCTTTCGTATTGGCATTATCGAACGGGCCTTTTTCGAGAACCTCGGCGATGCGCATGCCTTTGCCCCGGTAGTTCCAGTCAAAAAGCAGTCCCAGACTGGCTGTCGGTTCGCTTTGTCCCGTCGGGTAGTAGCGGCCGCCGGTATGTGATACGTTCAATTCGCCCAGCCACTCGCTCAGTAATTCGGCAAAATCGTAATTGTTGTTGATGTGAGGCAGGAATTTACGGTAAGCGGCACTCATGGAGTCCCAATCCACGTTGTGCATATTGGTGTTGTAGAAACGTTTTTGTTGCTGTTTATATACATGGTCGAACATATATTCACGTTCTGCTGCCAGATCCATTTTTACTTGTGCCTGATAGTTGACCGGCTTTAATTCATTGGACGCCACATCCATTTTCTGCATGGCTTTGCCGCCTAACAGGAAGAGATTCTTGCCGCTTTTGTCCATTTCCATAGAAGCCCAACCGGCATCCATTTTGTGGAGCAACCGGGTTTCTTTCTTGCGAAGGTCCATTTTCCAAAGGTCGTATCCGTCTTCAAAGGCGGCAAGGTAATAGAGGTTTCACCATCTTTGGAGATAATGACGCTTCCCATATCCGAAGAGTTAGGGGTGAGGCGTACGATGCGGTCTTCAAGGTTTTTCAGTTCCACAATGATATCTTTCACTTGAGGAGAATCATCATCGGCTTTATCTTTTCCTGTATCTTTCTGACTCTTTTTATTGCCTTTTCCGGCATCCTTACCTTGTGCTTTTTTCTGTTCGGCTTCCAATTCCTTGCGTAGCTCATAGTCTTCTTTACTCAAGCAATATTTGTCGTAAGCATCTTGATTGAGGAAAATAAGCATAGCATCGTCTTGTGATCCCCATGAGGCATGGGCACGCATACCGTAACGCTCTGTTTTGAACAGGATTGCATTGCCGTCAAGCGCAAAGCGAGGCGAACCACTCATGTATCCGCTGTTGGTCAGGTTAATGATGGGACTGTTGCCTTGTGCGCTGACAAGTCCTATGTCGGAGTAAGGGTCATGTTTGTTGCCGATAAATTCGAGAGTGAACCATTTGCTGTCCGGCGACCACGCATAGCTGAACTCGCCATTTGTGCTGTACCAGGTGGAGCCGTCGGTTATTTGGCGTACTTTCTTCGTTTCGAGATTGAGTACCATCAGCGGATGCGGTCTTCGATGAAGCAAGTTCCTTGCCGTCCGGTGAGAACTGGGGGCAGGCGCGCTCAACGGTGGTAGAAGGCAGCAGCACCTCTTCTTTAATGATAGTGGCGTTGGGAAAATTGGGATCTTCCTTGCGGGCTATTTTGGCAAGGTACAATTGCCAGTTACCGTTACGCTCGCTGGCATAAGCCAAAGTACGGTTGTCCGGAGCAAAAGACAAGCCGCTTTCGTTGGCGGGGGTACGGGTGATTTGCTTGGTAGTGGCATAGTCTGCAGAGGTAACGAATACCTCGCCACGTATGATGAATCCTATCTGTTTGCCATCCGGTGAAACGGTGGCTGAGGTTGCTCCGTTGGTATAATTCAGATATTCCACTTGCGACGGATCATCACGAGTGATTTCAATTTGAACTTTTTGTGGAGCCGAACCACCTTGCTGCGTATATATTTCGCCGTCATAGCCATAACATAAGGTTCCGTTATTGCTCATGGAGAGGAAACGGACGGGGTGGGTTTTGAAATCCGTTACTGCCTTTACGGATTCCGGTTGGGCAAGTGGAAAGGCATATACATTGAATGAACCGCCATTACGTTCGCTCAGAAAGTACAACGTTTGTCCGTCCGGCGCAAGAATGGGGTTGCGGTCTTCACCGGCGTGCCGGGTGAGATTACTGTGTTTGCCTGTACGGGTGTCATACGTCCATATGTCGCGGGTTATGGATGATGTGTGGTGTTTCCTCCATTGGTCTTCAAATCCTTTTTGGTCTTGGTAGAAGAAAAGGTTACCCGATTTGTCAAAACAGATTGCTTCGGCGGGTGTACCCAAGACTTGTTCGGTGCGGCCACCGGTTACAGGAACTTTGTAGAGTTCGGTCATGGCAGAACGAGGAAATAAAGCGCTTTCAACAGGATCTTGAATGGCTGCCGAGAAAAGGATATATTTACCGTCCGGTGTAAATGCGGACGGGGTTTCTCCTGTGGAGTTGGTAGTCAGACGCTGGGCGGCTCCACCGTTGGCGGGCATTACGAATACGTCGAAATTGCCATATCGGTCGCTGGCAAATGCTATCTGTCTGCCGTCGGGTGACCAGATGGGGTTGGACTCATAGGAATCCTGTGTCGTGAGCTGCGTGGCGGCACCGCCTTTTGCCGGAACTTTGTAGATATCTCCTTTGTAACAGAAAGCTATTTCTGTACCGTCAGGGGAGATTTGTATGTCGCGCATCCAAAGAGGAGTTGCCGCATAGCTGGTAAGGGTGGTGAAACCCAATGTGAGGTAGACGAATATCTTCTTCATAAAGGTGTGGTTCTATTGAGTTTTGGTTTATAATTAGGATATTGTTTGGAAGAGTTTTTATGATAATTATTTCATTCCTCTTGCTTTATAGATAATTTCTTTGGCATTGTTGATGCTTTGTAATTTCTCTTCGGCAGCACGCTTGATGTCTTCTCCCAATGTGGCTACCCGGTCGGGGTGGTGCTTCAATACTAATTTGCGATATGTGGCACGCACTTCTTCATCAGTGGCAGTGGGGTCTATTTCCAGTACTTTGTAGCTGCGTCTAATGAGTTGCCACCTAAGTTGAGCATCGATTCCACTTCTTTTTCGGACAATCCCATATAGGCTGCCACTTCTTTCAGCGCTTCAATTTCTTCGCGGCAGACATTGTTGTCGCTCCGGGCTATGTTGGCAAGAAATCCCAGTAGTTGCAAGCGTTCCTCGTATGTCAGATTAGCTGCAATCTGCATGCCGCAATCGCGGATTGTATTCTTGAATGTAAGAGGGTTCTGCATGTCCATGCGTTTACGCTGCTCAAAGAGGTTGAGCAGTATCCGTTCGCCCTCACCGACTGCCGCAACGCCGAAGTTTGTCCGTAAGAAATTGCGGACGTACTTCATTTCACTATGCATAATGCGTCCGTCCGCCCGTATGATATACGACGCCATTACCAACATTGAGAAAAGAAAACTATTCCGCTGGCCGGCAAACACATCTTCTTTTGTATGTTCGTTGCCGTAGGCTGTCGTATCATTTGCAGGGTTACTGCCGAAGTCTATCAGCGAACCCAATGCATATCCGGCTAATGCGCCGAGTGGTCCACCTGCCATAAAACCGATGATACCACCAATCCACTTTCCTGCTCCCATAATTTAGTTTTTTACTTTGCAAAAGTAACTATTCTTACCTAAATAAGATACTGATATATGGATTTATGTTTGATAAACGGTTTGTATTTCTCATTTTCGCTTCCCATTGTTTATTGGCAAGGGTATGGGAATAAGAGCTAAAAGTGTGATAGAAAAGTAATCGCCATAAATGAAAAGGAGTTAAGCCAATGACTTAACTCCTTGATATTCACCAGTCGGGGTGACTGGATTCGAACCAGCGACCACACGCCCCCCAGACGCGTACTCTAACCGGGCTGAGCTACACCCCGAATTGCGGATGCAAAAGTAGTGCTTTATTTTTAAATAGCAAATATTTCTGTGGTTTTTTGTTTCTTTATTTTGCAACTTCTTTATACTCTTTACACTAATCAAGGTACTTATATACCCATACATTCCCGATAAAAGTCTAATACTTCAAAAATAGTTTCCTTATCTGCTGTTTGGTTCAGACATATATCGCCTACTTCTTTGAGCAGAGTAAAGTTGATGATGCCGGCAGTATTTTTCTTGTCGTGCAGCATTAGTTCGTAGAGACGGTCGTATTGTTTACAGTTGAAGGCAAAGGCTCCGTAATTCTCTTTGATAAATTGAATGGTCTGGCGCATTTTCTCTTTTGGAAAGCCTGTTTTTATGTGTGAGAGGTAAAGCTCACATACAATTCCCCAGGCTACGGCATAGCCATGTAGCACCGGACGATTCTCTGCTAAAGCAAGGCTCTCAAAAGCATGTCCTATGGTATGACCGAGGTTAAGTGCCTTGCGTATGCCATGTTCTTTGGGGTCTTGTTCTACAATATTCTCTTTCACTTGAACAGAACGGCCGACCATTGCTTTGAGGGCGGCATAATCTATTTGTTCCGTATCGAAAGATAATAATTCTGCGAGGTGTTCGGGAGTACTGATGAGGCCATGCTTCAGCATTTCTGCATAGCCGGAGAAGAAATTATGAGCATCGAGGCTGTGTAGAAACTCTGTTTCCAACAGCACACTGGAGGCAGGAGCAAAGACGCCGATCTCATTTTTCAGTCCATTGAAGTTTATGCCTGTTTTTCCGCCTACCGAGGCGTCTACCATGGAAAGTAGGGTAGTGGGGATATTGATATACGCTATTCCACGCTTGAAGGTGGCGGCGGCAAAACCGCCAAGGTCGGTCACCATGCCTCCACCCAAATTTATTAACAGTGAATGGCGGGTGGCTCCCTGCTCGCTTAGGGCTTGCCATACGGAAGCCAGAGTTTCCAGATTTTTGTGTACATCTTCTGCACCGATAATGATTTCAGTTGCATCCTGTATTGCAGGAATATTTTGCAGCTGCGGCAAGCAAAGACGGTGGGTATGTTCGTCGGTAAGGATAAAAAGCCTGTCATGAGGACACTTTTCGATGGCTTCTGCCAGGCTGTTTTCCAGACTCTCACAAAGAATTACTTCTAGTTTACTCATTTGGTCAATTACAAATTATAAGTTACAAATTACTAAAGGGAAGAGGACTCCCTCTATTTATTGTGCTACAAAGATAGTTCTTTCAACAATAAAACGTTATCTTTGTCTCCAAAAATACATGGATTTGTAAGATACTTCTCTATCTGCATTCCGCTATTTGGTAATTTGTAGTCTGTAATTTGTAATTAAGAAAATGAAAGCTTTACTTCCTGTGTTCTGTCGCCCGCTTGGATATTTTGTAATTGCGTTAGCCTTGTTCCTTCCGTTCTTAATGATGATGATGGGCAAAGTAACGGATGCTAATTTGTTGTTTTATAAAGAATGTTCCAAACTTCTGATGATGTTGGGAGCATTGATGATAATATTCGCTTTGACAAAAGGAGAATGTAAAGAAGTGGAAGAAATACGCAATAAAGCCACAAGGAATGGGATATTCCTGACTGTGCTTTTTATTTTTGGCGGCATGCTTTATCGGGTGGCACAGGGTGATCTCTTGTCCGTAGACTCTTCCTCTTTCCTGATATTCTTGATAATGAATGTGCTTTGCCTTGAATTTGGTATAAAAAAAGCGACTGTTGATCGGTTGTTTAAACGAAATAATCGATAATTAAGTAAAATCAATCTGTAAGGCGTTAAACCTTTTGCCCGTAAGTTTGTCAAATGAAGCAGTAACAAATAAACATTGTTGATTATTTAGAAGACAGGGCATGAAAAGATTTATCACCGGAGCGATGTTGTTGCTTGCAATACATTCTCTGTATTCTCACAAACAAAAAACATTACCGTATCCGGCCGCGTGGTTGAGGATACGAACGAACCAGCGGTACAAGCTACTATTCAATTATTATCATTACCGGACAGTGCTTATGCTGCCGGTGTTGCTACTACCGGAAATGGCCGCTTCACTTTACCCAAAGTGAGTGCCGGAAGTATGTTTTGAAAGTTTCCTACATCGGTTTTAAGAATAAGTTTATTCCTTTACATCTCTACGCCAATGTACTCAATAAAAATGTGGGTACAGTGACACTCGAAACGGATGCTATTATGCTTGCCGAAGCAGTAGTTACTGCTGAAGCACCGCAAGTGCAGGTGGTGGAAGATACGTTGATGTATAACTCTACTGCTTATCGTACACCGGAAGGTGCCATGCTGGAAGAACTGGTGAAAAAACTTCCCGGAGCGGAAGTTGATGATGATGGTAATGTGAAGATTAACGGTAAGGAACTGAAGAAAATTATGGTGGATGGTAAGGAGTTCTTTGGCGGTGATGTGAAGACCGGCCTGAAAAATCTGCCTGTTGACATGATTGATAAACTGAAAACTTATGATAAACAGTCGGATCTGGCACGTATAACCGGGATAGATGACGGTGAGGAAGAAACAGTGCTGGACCTTACTGTGAAGAAAGGCATGAACAGGGGATGGTTTGGTAATGCAGATCTTGCTTATGGTACGGAAGACCGTTATATGGCCCGCATGATGGTGAATCATTTTGTGGATAAAACCAAGTTCTCCTTAATCGGTTCGGCGAATAACGTTAACGATCAGGGGTTCTCCGGTGGTGGAGGTGGTCCGCGCTGGCGCAGGAATAATGGTTTGGTGGCAACAAAAACATTAGGTGCTAACTTTGCTGCGGAGACGTCTAAACTGGATATTGGCGGTAGTGCCCGGTATAATTACAGAGGGGCGGATATTATCAGTACCAATTCTTCCGAACGTTTCCTGCAAAATGGAAATTCATATTCCAACTCTAATTCTGTCAATAGAAACAAGAACATAAACTTTAATGCTAATTTTCGTTTGGAGTGGAAACCGGACTCTATGACAAACATCATTTTCCGTCCGAACTTTTCGTACGGAAAAACTGATAATGCTTCCGGTTCTGAGTCCGGAACATTCAATGCCGATCCGTATAGCTTGGTTACCAATCCGAACGACTTTCTTAATTTTGACCAGATGACGGATGATCCTTTGGAGGATATTCGTGTCAATGCAACAAATGATGCTTCTCTAAGCAAAAGCAAGAGCGTCTCTACGGAGGCTACTTTGCAACTGAATAGAAAGTTGAATAACCGGGGGCGTAACATTACTTTTCGTGGGCGCTTTAGCTATGGTGACAACGACAATGACCAGTATTCACAGTCTGAAACGCGTTACTACCAGATTCAGAGCATATTGGGAGGCGATTCCATACTATACCGTAACCAGTATGTCACAACTCCTACACACAATTATAATTATAGTGCTCAGTTGACATACAGCGAACCGATTGCGCGAGCTACTTTCCTGCAGTTCCGCTATCAGTTTCAGTATAAGTACAGTGAGAGTGACAAACTACGTTTGATATGTTGAGCTATCCCGATTGGGACATCAACGGGCCTCTGCCTCCCGGTTATGAAACACACCCGGTGGATAGTTTGGGTAAGTACGCGGAGTACAGATATTATAATCATGACGCGTCCGTATCGTTGCGCTTCATTCGAGAGAAGTATCAACTGAGTGCAGGAATGTCTTTCCAACCTCAACATTCGACGCTGTCCTATAAACGTGGTGATTATATGATTGATACGACACGCAATGTGTTCAACTTTGCTCCGAATATTGATTTTCGTTATCGTTTCTCCAAAGTGAGCCAGCTGCAGTTTATGTATCGCGGACGTAGCAGTCAGCCAAGTATGGAGAATTTGTTGCCTATCGTCGACAACTCAAACCCGTTGAATGTCAGAGTGGGTAATCCGGGTTTGAAGCCTGCATTTACGCATAGTATGCGTCTCTTCTACAATACGTATAATGCAGAATTGCAGCGTGGTATAGTGACGCATGTCAACTTCTCGGCTACGCAGAATAGTATCAGTAATAGTACGGTATATAATGAACAGACCGGTGGAAGAATTACGACACCTAAGAATATTAATGGAAACTGGAGCGCTTTCGGTATGTTCGGGTTCAATACAGCATTAAAGAATAAGAAATTTACCATTAACTCGTTCTCTAATATCAATTACACCAATAATGTGTCTTTCTTGTACAATAATGATACCAAAATAGATGACAAGAATACCACTACCGGACTTACATTGGGTGAACGGTTGAATGGAGCTTATCGTAATGATTGGTTTGAATTCGGGCTGAATGGTTCTATCTCTTATACTGCCGAACGTAGCAAGCTGCGTCCGGAAAACAATCAAGAACCTTATACTTTTTCTTACGGCGCTTTAACCAATATAACGATGCCTTGGAAGATGACGGTTTCCACTAATATCACCAATCAAAGCCGTCGCGGTTATACAGATAGCAGCATGAACCGCAATGAGCTGATCTGGAATGCTCAACTTTCGCAGTCTTTCCTGAAAGGGGCGGCTACCGTAAGTTTTGAAATGTACGATATTCTGAAACAGCAGAGTAATATCAGCCGTTCGCTGACAGCAGATGCCCGTTCGGTGTCTTCCTATAATGGCGTCAACAGTTATTGTATGTTGCACTTTATTTATCGTCTGAATATTTTCGGCAGCAAGTCCGCACGCGAAAGTATGGGCCGAGGCCCTGGTGGTCCTGGCGGCAGCGGGGAGGATTTGGCAGAGGACATCGTCCGTTCTAATGTTAATCAATGTAATAGGCCGTAAAAGTTCCTCTATTTTTCATACATTTGTTTTGCTCTTTATGACAGATGTATGTTTGATTGGAATTTCATAGCCGGCCTCGTTGCCACAGTAGCATTTGATATAATCTATTTTGGCGCAATTATCGGAACAATTACGGTTATCATTCTCGATAACCGTAACCCGGTAAAAACGATGGCATGGATATTGATATTGATGTTTTTGCCATTAGTGGGGCTTGTACTTTACTTCTTTTTCGGTCGTAGTCAGCGTCGTGTACGTGTCATTGGTAAGAAAAGCTACAACCGCCTGCTGAAAAAACCGATGGCTGAATACCTTGCTCAGGACTCGTGCACGCTTCCTGTAAATTATAGCCGTCTTATTTCTTTGTTTCGCAACACAAATCAGGCTTTCCCTTTTGACGGGAATCGTGTAGAAATCTATACGCATGGGCTTTCCATGCTTCAAGCTTTGCTGCGTGAGTTACAGAATGCTACGAAGCATATTCATATGGAGTTCTATATTTTTGAGGATGATGCTATCGGACGTATGGTGCGCGATGTGTTGATAGATAAGGCAAGGCAGGGAGTAGAAGTACGTGTTATTTACGATGATGTGGGCTGTTGGCATGTTCCTAACCGCTTTTACGAACAGATGCGTGAGGCAGGAGTAGAGGTGCGTAGCTTTCTGAAAGTGCGCTTCCCTTTGTTTACCAGTAAAGTGAACTATCGTAATCACCGTAAGATAGTGGTGATTGACGGACGCATCGGGTTTATTGGCGGTATGAATTTGGCAGAGCGTTATATGCGTGGTTTTTCCTGGGGAATCTGGCGTGATACGCATCTTTTATTAGAAGGCAAGGCTGTGCATGGTTTGCAGACTGTCTTTTTGCTCGACTGGTATTTTGTAGATCGTACATTAGTTACGTCCGCCCGTTATTTTCCGAAAGTGGATAATTGTGGTACTTCGTTGGCGCAGATTGTAACAAGTGAGCGATAGGACCTTGGAAAGAGATTATGCAGGGACTTGGTATGGCCATAACGGGAGCGAAGAAATATTTCTACATACAAACTCCTTACTTCTTGCCTACGGAAGCCGTTGCTGTCGCTATGCAAACAGCTGCTTTAGCTGGGGTGGACGTGCGTTTGATGCTTCCTTATCGCGCGGATAACAGACTGACGCATTTAGGCTCTTGTTCTTATTTGGCAGAGGCACTGCGGGCAGGAGTGAAAGTATATTTCTATAAAAAAGGTTTCCTGCATTCCAAATTGATGGTGTCGGATGATGAATTGTCTACTGTGGGCTCTACAAACGTGGATTTCCGAAGCTTTGAGCATAACTTTGAGGTGAATGCATTTATATATGATACGGAAACTGCTCTCCAAATGCGTGAGATATTCTTGCAAGACCAACGGGAATGTGTACAGGTATTCTCCAAAAATTGGGCGAAACGTCCTTGGTATCATAAAGCGGCAGAAAGCGTGGTACGTCTGCTGGCTCCGCTTTTATAACTTGGAAAATTGGAAAAAGGAGAAATTGACACTGCCATACACTCTTCTTTCTATAAAATGAGGATGGCTTTCAAAGTTATTGGTCTTCCCATGTTCTAATACAAATAAACCTTCTTCTTTTAAGAGGTTATTTTCAAAGATCAGATCAGGTAGAGTCTCAAGTCCTTTTAATTCATAAGGCGGGTCGGCAAAGATGAAATCGAACTGTTCGCGGCCACCTCGTATGTACTTGAATACATCACCGCGGACAGGCAGACATTTGTCGGTCTTTAGTTCACGCATTATTTTGCAGATGAAAGCATAGTGGTCGCGGTCTTTTTCTATGCTGATGACTTGGTCGCAACCTCTGGATACGAGTTCAATACTGATGCTTCCTGTGCCGGCAAACAAATCGAGGGCGCGTACGCCTTCTTCAAAGTCTATGTAGTTGGATAACACATTGAATAGATTCTCTTTGGCAAAATCCGTAGTGGGGCGTGCTTGAAGCTGTGAGGCACGTCAAAGCGTCTTCTTTTGTATATTCCGCTGATTACTCGCATAGGTTGATAGCTTGTAGGTCAAGATTATAGGCTGGATTCATGATGAATACCTGCCGGATGAATTTTTTTAGTTCGGGCAATAGCTCTTCCTTGTCGGACAGTTCGCCTGTGAGGTGAAGTTCGTCACGTTCTTGCTCCATGCCGAGCTGTTTCCATATATAGAGAATGTAGTAGATACGGTCGTTGGTCTCCTTACAGGCAAAGGCATTGGCAAATATCAACCGACCGCGTTCGTAAGCATATATGTCTACGGCTTCTTTACGCAGATGTATGTACATTTTCCTGCAATTGCCTAAACGACTTTTGGTTGCAAAATACTCAATAAACGGGCTTGCCTGCGAATAGAAACGGATATCGGGATATTGCTCGCGCAAAAGGGAGCAGGTGCTCTTGTCCATGCCAAACAGTACGACTATGTTGTTTTTATGCAGGATGTTGTATTGTACAACTTCATTGTCTTGCTTGGGATGATTATGATAGAATACGGTCTCTGTTTGCTCGTCCTCGAAAAACTCCAGCGGAATAAACGTAAAACGCTTGTTTGCCATGAGCACATTGACACGACGGAAAGAATGGTTCAGCCATTCTACTTCTCGGAAGGCTTGTTTAAGATTGGCAGTGAGGGACAAGGAAGTGTCTACCTCATGTTCGTGGAACGAAAGCTCTCCATCGCCGAGAGGATTGAATATAGAAAAAGAAAATCCATCCGTACTGAGACGGATGGATAAGGTATATTGTTCCGATTTTGTAAAATCAGTTGTTTCTATCATACGTATGTCGGTGGATTATTCCCAGTTACCGGCGTTGTTGTTAGCTGTTTCCAAGCTACCAATCATCAAGCTGAGTATTTGCCCAACTTAGTTTGAAGATCTTTCAGGTTAGCAATTTCTTGCTTGTCCAAACCGTTCAGATATACATCATACGGAGTTTTAACTTCGAGCAGACAGAATGGAGCGCCAGATTTAGCTGTATCGTTTTTGATAGCCATTTCAAATTGTGCACCGTTGCCAAAAGGAACGTATCTCATAGAATCAGCGTTGAAGCCTTTCGGGAAAATAGTATCCAATACGGCTACCCACATGGTGTCACGCTTGAAATTTTCCAATCCCCACTTCTTTACTTCTGCATAGTTACCGGTCTTTTTGGCTTTATTGATGATATTGATAGCCTTCTTCTCTGTCAAACCGTCTTCCAACTGTTTGTCGTCCAATTCTCCTTGTTTGAAGATGAACGGAAGTTTCTGATTCTTTACGAAGTCAATCAACGTATCGAAGCTGGCAGTATATTGCTGGTTGTGCAAACCGCGATATTCCAACTGTGCTTTACGAATGTCGATCAGACGTGCGATAACTGCTGCGTCTCTGTGCTTCTTGGCTTTTTCAAAGTTTATAGGACCCATGATACTGGCATAGCAGATATAAACTAAGACCAGAGCACATAAGCCTAAAACGATATTAAATACTGTTTTCATGATAAATATGTTTTTTAGTTGTTATATTCGCACCGCAAAAATAAAAGAAATAAATTTAAAAACGACAGTTCCCGTTACTTTTTTCTATTACAAAAATGATAAATAACTATTTAGAAAGGCAAATTAAGGAAAATTTCCTTATTCAACCAACTTACGGAGCAGGAAATTGACAATAAATACTTTGTCGGAGTTCTTGTCTGTCATCCTGTAACGAGGCGGTTTTTCTGCTTCGTGGTTATGCCGGAACGGGGAAAACGTCAGTTAGTCGGCGC
>ENA-OQLB01000387-OQLB01000387.1-human-gut-metagenome-genome-assembly--contig:-NODE-387-length-25825-cov-2.590941_pt1 | contig 25825 bp, 40 predicted proteins | sample MGYA00242656_ERZ504813 | MGnify/ENA primary metagenome ERZ504813 (study PRJEB26092, sample SAMD00036388) | human gut metagenome | host: Homo sapiens | study: EMG produced TPA metagenomics assembly of... | reverse complement strand
TATCTTCGTCCAGTTCCGATTTTATCGGATTCCGGTGCTTTCCGATGGTTGATACATGCTTTAATTCAATAATAGACAAACTTGCCAACCGGACTATTTCCCCTTTTTTCAGCGAATAGCGTTTACAGAGCTTATCTATTAACTTACTCGTTTGTCGGTCTATTCCGATGGTGGTAAGTGTGGGTATATTATTGGTCTTATCATGATTATAACTTTTTTATAAAGAAAGTGAGGCTTATTCAGTTGATTATAAGCAGAATAGATTTTTCACTTATAATCACTGTTATAAATGGTTACGAATGTAACCCATTAAAGCCGAAGGCTTTGCCCCGCAGCAAGAGGGAAGAACAGGACTTGTCCAGTTCCCTCTTGCTTCATTTAGCGAAATGAGCCGAGCTATCAGACGAGGCGGTTTCTGCTATATGGGGAGCAACGGTACTGAATCAGGTGGTAACATTACTCACCCTGTTTAGCAGTGGTTTGCTTATCAAACTGATTTTCCTTTTTGAACCGCTCGTAAGTCTTACTATCGGCATTTTCTTGAATAAATGTCCGGATGTCAACAGCACGATAATAGGTCTTATGACTTATTGTAAAGTAAGGAAGTTTGCCACTTGCCCGATAGCGTTGCAGGGTTCGGAAAGATACTTCAGCAGGAAAGCTAAATCTTGATTATCGAGTATCTTATCATTTTCGTCCAGTACATTGTCGGTATTGATAAGAGATTTCAAGTCTTGCCCGATTTCAGAGAGCTTCTTCGATAGTTGTTCCATCCACTTGTCGAAGTTTTCGTTGTCTATATACATTTTGCTTCATTTTTTAATTCAACATTATTGTTTCAACCGATTGATGAAGCAATTCGGCAAATGGGTGCAAATAAGTTAGGGGAGTAGATATACTACACCCCTAACAATTATTGATAAGTATCTGATTTATAGATAACCTTTCTTTTTACTTTCTTCGGTAATAGCTTTACGAAGCATATCTAAAAACTCGGTGCGTTTATTGGCTTTACGGCAAATTACATTATCGTGCTTTTTGTGGATGTCCCCCAACTTGATATTGAAAAGGTATTCAAAGGTTCTACCGATTTCTGTTAGTGGGGATTCTGTTCCGTTGTGGGTGACTACCCGTTTAGAAAGGAACATTCCGCTAACCAGTTCCATTATTTCCACAAGGTAGGTTTCATCGGTGAGATAGAGCGGTGAAGGCGGAAAGCTGTTTTTTCGATTTTGGAACTGAATCGGGTATTTGATACGCATATTGAGTATGCGGATTTCGGTATTTATAACTTCTATCGCTTCATCAACAAGCAATAACAAGGCATTTTTCCCCCGTCTCAAATTGTACACGATGCGATTTGAGCCTGTTAAGTCCAAAAGAAAAATAACGTAACAATACAGCGTAGTCCTGTTCATCTATGGCAACGCTTGCCAAATGGTTGGCAAGCTCTTGCAGTGCTGTTGTAAGGTCATTTACAACAAACTTTTTCTGTGAGCATTCCGACAATAGTCGGAAAAATCTCTGATCGGATAATTCTTTCATAATTCACGCAATTAAAGATGTCTTTTGATTCTGATATTCTGTTTCTTGCTAATGGTATCATTGTATAAACTTCCGTCAAACTCCTTATATAGAGCGTCTTTGTATATTCTAACCAGTTTTTTGCTAAAATCCTGAATTATCGAATTGGATTTTTGAGATAGGTTGGTGGCTAAAATTCCGCTTCCCAATATGCCCGGATTACAGACTACTGTATCTTTCTTTATGGCATCCATAATCAACTCCGAACACGTATAATCCTTAATGCCTGCCTTGTCCAACTTCTCCGACACGGATTTATTGAGTGCCTGTTTATCGTTAATGGTCATAAATCCATACCACAACAAACACTTCATCCCCAATTTGGTAGTACCGATTAATACATCAAGATAAGTATGCCCGTTGCTATTGGGTTTGTCTATTTCGTAAGGGTCAATATGTAGAAACGTGGATTTGGGTAATGACGGCAATAGCTTTAATACTCCATTAATCGAATCACAATTGAATGTTCTAATTGGTGGCGTACCTGCTTGATGTCTTGCGAATAATTCAATATTATCCAATGCCCTTTTTTCTAAATCAAAGAATAGACACCCTTTAATGTCATTATTCAATACTTTCATGGCTAATGCTGGAGAACCTAAATAGTTTCCGCTTGCAATGCTTTCATTCTCCAATTGATAATAAAGGGAGTTTTTCAATGTAGCATCTTCGTTCGCTTTGTTCAAGAAATGATAAATACCATATTCCTGTTCAGGGGTATGTGTCATTGCATAGATGGCACACGCTGAATTTGTTTCTACATATATCTGCGGTTTCTCAATTTGAAGAACCTCGCAGAGAACAAGATGTTTGAGAACATCAGGTTGTTTGCCGAAGTGAGTGTAAGTTACCATAATAATTCTGTTTATCATTATGGTGGTAATATTAAGCAGTAGAAAGCAAAAAAGCCTTGACGAAAGTCAAGACCTCTATTTTTGCTGTTGTTTTTTGCGGATTCTGCTTAGTGTTTCAGGAGTTACACCGAGAAAAAGTGCTATTTCTTTTAGGGATATGCGTTCTTGTAAATCAGGACAGCGTTTCATTAACGCCTGATAACGTTGTTCGGGCGTATCGCAATAGAACCTAATAAGCGTTGGTATATCTCGGCAAACATGGTTTCGGCAATACGTCTGCCTAAACGCTGTGTTTCCATATCGGTTTCCCAAAATTGGTTGAGTTTGCTTAATGGGAGTAAATAAACCTCGCAATCAGTTGTTGCCTGTATGCTAACCGTTGCACTGGTTCTATTTATTAAAGAAGGATAATCACATACGAAATCATTCTCAAAGCTATAACCAACAATCCATTCGTTACCGTTTGTATCTATGCGAGTAAGGCGAAATGTACCTGATGTAACAAAGCCTATATGATTCGTCTTATCGTTTTGACGAACCATATATTCATTTTTTCTAAGTATTTTCGGTGTGCCACTTTCAAGAAATAAATTCTCTAATCTCGTGGCATCTACACTCTCACTCGCATTGAATTTATCCATGTTAAATGCTTTATAATTGCAAAGATACGAAGAATGATAGCTATATTTGGCAAGGTTTCAACAAAATGATTTATCTTTGTGGTAGAGTTATTTGAAACAATGGAAAAACACAGCAAACTAATGAAGTTCGCTCGTTTCCAAATCGAGCATCAAAAAAGCAAGATTGCGACAAATAACGTAACTCACTGAATCACACGTGTAAACTTCCATTTTCTTCTTATCGCTGCCAAGTGGCAAAAAAGCAAGATGCAGCGGATATATGCAAGCTTTCCGTTACGAATGCATTACCTGTTTATGGTGAAAGAAGCCTTTCCAAAATCCTTTCAGCAGAGCTGTAGGACAACGGTTTAACCTGCTTGTGAGGCTTTCCTTTCCATAATGGGTTAAATAGTTTCTCAATGGATTTTCTTGCACTCGTCCGCACCATTCTGCAAACAGATGATTAGCTCTATTGGCTGTAATTTTGCGAACAAAAAATAGAGCTGTTTATGGAAGAATTAAAAGTAACGTTTTACCTCAAAAAGAACGAGGAAAGAGCCGATGGGACGGTGCCTGTCTTGGGACGAATCCGTATCGGCAAGTCAATGGTGCAGTTCAGCACCAAAGTATATGTCATTCCCGCCCTGTGGAATGTCAAGTCAGGAAGAGCAGTGGGCAAAAGCAAACAAGCCGCAGCCACCAATAAGGAGCTTGACAGGATTTCACTGGATATCCATTCCGCTTACAAGGATTTGTTGGCGAAAAAGGAAACCGTATCAGCGTTGGAAGTGAAAAATGCCTTTCAGGGCATCTCATCCGAGCAGGAAACCCTTGTATCGTTTTATGGCAAATGTAATGAACGGTTTTACGAGAAAGTCGGCACAAACCGTAAAGTGGAAACTTATAAGCGGTATTGTGTGGCATTGAACCACTTGAAAGATTTTCTCAGGCAGAAATATCATGTAAAGGATATGCCATTCCAAGCTCTTACTCAGTCCTTCGTTTCCTCTTTTAACCTCTATCTCCGTGCAGACCTGAAAATGGCATTGGGAACAGTGAACAACATTATCGGACGTTTGCGCAGCGTCATCAAATCGGCACTCAATGACGGACTTTTGCGTAAAGACCCTTTTAACGGTTATACGTTTGATTATCCGCAGATTGTTCCGAAGTTCCTTTCTGAAAAGGAACTGGAACAGATGATGAATACTCCATTGCCGAAACCGAACCTCAATCTTGTGCGTGACGTATTTCTCTTTTCCGCGTTCACCGGCATTGCCTTCAGCGACATACGTAATCTTACCCGAAAGAACCTTTTGAAAGCGGAGGACGGTGTTTGGTGGATTCATAGTGCGCGTAGAAAGACAGGAACACCTTTCCATATTCCATTGCTGGATTTGCCATTGGAACTTATTGACAAGTACCGTGGCATAGCTCCTAATGGCAGGCTTTTCCCGATGCTCAGTTGCAGCAAGACGAACATCAACCTGAAAAAGATAGCGTCAATATGCGGAATCGAACGCCGGGTGACCTTTCACCTGGCAAGACATACCTATGCCTCGGTAATCACTCTTTCTCAGGGAGTTCCGCTTGATACGGTACGCGAATTGATGGGGCATCGCGACTGGAGGGCTACACAAATTTATGCGCATCTTACCAACGACAAGGTAAGCGAGGATATGGGCAGGTTGCAAGAACGTATCGGTAACAAGTTCGAGTTGACAGACAATAAAAGGGCGGAAGTTGTTATTTCAACACCCCAAATCAAACGTACCAAAAGGATGAAACCATGAGACAGGAGAGAAAGACCGCTTACAATACTTTCGCCGTATTGTTTTATATCAACCGACAAAAGGTGAAGAAAAACGGCTTGTGTCCGCTCATGGGTAGGATTTCCATCAACACCGAGGTCGCACAGTTCTCCACGAAAATGGAAGTGCAACCTGACTTGTGGGATGCCAAGGCATACCGTCTGACAGGCAAAAGCCGCACCGCCAAAGAAACCAATGCCAAGATAGACAGGCTTGAAGAGGACATACGCCGTTATTATAAAGAAATTCTTGACGAACAGGGTATATCACAGCAGAACTTGTCAAGAACGCCGTGAACGGCATCGGGCAACACAAGCGGAAGTTGTTGGAGCTGTATCGTGAGTATATGGAAGACTTTGCCAAACGTGTGGGAATCAACCGTGCGCCAAGCACTCTGAGAAGTCATAAGACATCTTATTGCAATCTTCTGAATTTTATCCGTGAGCATTATGGCATTGAGGACATCCCTCTCAAACAATTGGATTATGCGTTCATCGAAAAGTATGACAATTACTTGCGTGTGGAAAAAGGATTTTCAGGCATGACCATAGAAAACCACATCATCATGTTGAAAACAATGACAAGGACGGCAATGGCACAAGGTACAATCCAATACAATCCATTTGCTTCGTTCTCGTCTGAAAAGGCGTTGAGGAAGCACCGCCATCTGACAACGGACGAGTTGCAGAGCTGATGAACACGCCTATTCGGGAAAAGTTCCTGTGTCTTGTCCGCGACCTGTTTGTCTTTAGCACGTTCACTGGCATCGCATATGCGGATATGTGCAATCTGGATGTTTCCAACCTAAGTAGGGATGGCCAAGGAAATCTTTGGATAAAATTCAAACGGCAAAAGACAAAAAGCGAGTGCAGCATACTTCTTCTTGATGTCCCACGGAATATCATGGAAAAATACGAGTGCGAACGGAAAAGTGACAAACTTTTCAATATGCCCTGCCGTTCAGCCCTGACCAACAACATGCCTAAACTTGCCAAAGTATGCGGTATAGAACATCGGCTTACCTACCATATGGCAAGGCATAATTTCGGCACCCTGATTACTCTCTCTCAGGGAGTTCCGCTGGAAACCGTATGCCAAATGATGGGACACAAGAGCATGAGCACCACACAAATCTACGCCCGACTGACCCATCAGAAAGTGGACGAGGACATGAAGAAACTGACACAGCGCATAGGCAACAAGTTCCGTATGCCGGAATGGAACAAGGATAAAGAAAACATCAAAAACATACATTATGGACAGGGGAATAATCACAATTACTGAAAACGGGGCGGTCACGATGCCGACCGCTCCCGTTTGGATGACGCAGCAAGAAATGTGCGATACGTTCAACGTGTTCGGCTGCTATATTCGTAAGGCTATTGCTGCCATTTACAAAAACAATGAATTGTCGGAAGAGGAAACGGTGCGGCACGTCAGGCAGGACGGCAGGATTTGCTATGATGTGTACAGTCTTGAAATGGTGATTGCCGTGGCGTTCAGGTTGCGAAGCCGCGAGGCAATGGCTTTCAGACGGTTCATCATGGACAAACTCTGTTCTTTCAATAGAGGAAATTCCATCCATTTGTTCTTTTCGCTATCCAATGCCCATCCCCGATGCACATGTTAGGATAAAGCGAAACGACCTTCCCATAAAGAGTAAGCCGATGGCTAGGCAGTTATCTTGCAGCCATCGGCTTACTCAGTTTTGCATGTATCAAATCACGTTTCCAAACGATAGGCGTTCCGATAACCGCTCATCACCATCTTTTCGATGTCCGATTCCTTATACAGAATTTTTCCACCCAACTGGTAATAGGCAATCATCCCGTTGCTGCGGTAGTCCTGCAAGGTGCGGCGGCTCACCTTGAGCCATGCTGACACCTCCTTGTCCGTCAGGAACTGTTCGTTACTTGGCGAAGCTTGTGCCCCGCATCCATTCTTTCGATACCTTCAAACAAGGCATCCAGCTTTCCGATGAAGCCGACCTCCAGTTCACGGTCGGCAAGAATCAAGTCATTCATAATTTACAGTGGATTTAGTGGTTGTACTTTCAATTGTCTGATTAAATACTACTGCCACGCCATGCGGCATCCTTACGTCTGTCCTCTACAAGGCGGACGATGCGCTGGACATCCTCCGGCTTGTAGAAAATCTTGTGCCCTATCTGCGAGTAAGCCAGCGTGCCGTTATCGCGGAGCGTCTGCAAGGTTCGCGGACTGATGCGCAACTGTTGGCAGACCTCTTGGTTGTCCATCCAACGGCTGAGCCGTTTCCCTTCCCGCTTACGGAGGATTTCATTCACCCGGTCGGACAGAAGGTTTAGCTTGCCGACCATTTCTTCATACTTTTCTTTCGAAATAATTACTACATTCATTTCTTATACTAATTTTAGTGTTAATAATCCGTTTTGCCTGCAAAGTAAATCCGTTGTTCGCATGGAACAATGGATTTGCAATGAGGTGGCAGCTTGTGGCAGCAAGTGGTCGGGAGTGGCGTAATCTACCGAACCCGTAGCGTCTGTTCCAAGCGTCCGTGATGCAAAGAAAAGTGAAGTCCGGCATAATCCGACCACTTCACATCTGTGTGGCAGCATTTGGCGTCGGTGTGGTAGCCTGTGGCGTTCTTCGGTTTCTAATGCCATCCGAAAATATGTTCTTCGGGTTTCCTAAAAGCCATATCCTTAAATCCGCCCTGACTGCTCCAATTAAGCCCTTAAAATTTCCAATGCCCGTTTCATGTACTATGGCAAAACGGCGCAGCCTGTACCGCTTAGGCAATGCGTAAAGTGCAAAACCGTACATTGTTGTCACACTCAGTCCAATCCTTTGACTGTCTGTTTTATAGCCATTTCCTTTGCAACCGATAATCGGTCAACTGTGCGCACAACGACCAACATTGTTAAACATTTAATTCAAACAAGTATGAAGAAAAATTTAAGCAGCCAAAGTATGGATGCAGCATTGCAAGATTTTTTAGGCAGCAAGCCGAGTATGGAAACCCCGAAGCCGGAACCCCAGCCTGCCGACACACAGGAACTGGCAAGTGAAGCTGTGCAGGAAAAGACTGTCGAAACCGTACAGGAACAGGCGGATGAAACTCCGCAAGTGGTACGCCGCATCAGCGGCAAGCAACGTCGTGCTTCATTGGAGGAGTACAAGGAATCTTTTCTCACTGTTCCGTCCATTGAAGACCGCAAGCCTGTGTTCCTTAGCCGTAGCACGCGCGACTCCCTTGACCGCATCGTCCGCATGTTGGGCGAGCGGCGGATGAGCGTGTCTGGACTGGTGGAGAACATCGCCCGGCAGCATCTTGTCGCCTACGGGGAGGACATTGAGGCATGGCGTAAACTCTGAAAATTAAGGGACTGACCGAGGATGTTAGGAATAGAGTTACTCTGAATCAATCCAACGGAGTTTGAGGGGAGCAAGTTTGTGTTTCGGGCATACCGAAACGCCTGCTCCCACTCATGAACTCCGTGGAGAGCCGCATCCCGTTGGTCTATTATGTATGCACACTTTAATCATTAGAAATCAATGGAACAGAAACGGAAAATCAATAACGGGAACAAGGGAGGCCGCCCTAAGAAGGGCGCGGCTGACAAGCTGAAATACCGCCTAACGGTGAAAATGGCGACATCGGATTACTACACGCTGAAAGGCAAGGCGCGGAGTGCGGGCATATCCACCGGGGAATTCCTGCGCCGTTGCATGAGGGACGGGCAGGTGAAGGAACGCTTACGCCGGAACATACTGGTTATGTCCGCAAGCTCTGCGGCATGGCGAACAACCTGAACCAACTTGCGCACAAGGCGAACGCCGCGGGCTTCGTCACGGTGAGGATGGAGTGCCGCATACTCGTGCACGGATTGAAGAATTACTGAATTTAATCCTCTTATGACAGCCGGATATGATAGCTAAAATCGTAAAAGGAAGCAGTTTCAAGGGTGTGGTAAACTACATCCTTGACAAGGAAAAGGACGCTAAAATCCTTGTCTGTGACGGTCTGTTTGCCGAGGACAAGGACACGATAGCCATGAGCTTTGAGGCACAATCAAGGATGAATCCAAAGGTTACAAAGCCAGTCGGACATATCTCGTTGGCTTTCTCCAAGGAGGACGAACACCGCCTGACCGACCGTGTAATGGCAGGAATAGCGTTGGAATACTTGAATGAAATGGGGATAACCGACACGCAGATACTCATCGTGCGCCACTTCGACAAGGAGCATCCGCACGTGCATATAGCTTCAATCGAATCGCCAATAATGGCAGGACAATCAGTGACCGGAACGAGCGGATACGCAGCGCACGCATCTGCAAGGAATTGACGAAGAAATATAACCTGTACTTCGCCAGCGGCAAGGAACGGGTGAAGCAGCACCGCCTGAAAGAGCCGGACAAGACCAAGTACGGGCTTTATAATATCCTTAAATCGGAGGTTTCAAGGTGCGGCAACTGGCGGCAATTAGCCGCTAATTTGGAGAAACAAGGCGTGGACGTGCGGTTCAAGTACAAGGGCAAGTCGGGCGAGGTACAGGGTATAGTTTTCACTATGAATGGTTATTCGTTCAGTGGTTCCAAGATTGACAGGAGGTTTAGCTATTCCAAGATTAACGCGGCACTGGACAATAACAGACGCAATGAACGCCAGGGAATCATATCATCGCCGCATCGTGAAGAACAGTCCATGTTCCCAATCGAGCCAAAGGGAAATGATGATTTGTACAGCGGTTCGATTGGTCTTTTCATACCGGACAACGTGGACGGACAGGCTGAGGAAAACCGTTTCGAGGAAGAATTAAAACGCAGGAACAAGAAAAAGAAACAACGTAAAATAAGATTCTGAATATGGATAATAATGAAGTTTACTCGCTCTTTGAGGACATCAAGAATGCCCTTAAGAGTATCAACGGAAAGTTGGAGAACACTACTAAAGTAATAAACGACCAGTCTGGCGGACAACCTTCGGCAGTGGATTTGACTGACGTAAAGGAGCTGTTCGAGAGTTCTGCAAAAGAGCATCAGGCACAGACGAAAGCCATGCTGACCAAGTTCGCCGAAGCGGAAGTTACGCATCGAACAGGATTCTACACCTGTTACGGAATTTGAAAGAGACGTTTGCCCGAAGTTCGGAAGAACAGAAAAACGAGCCACAGGAACATATCCACCGCCATAGCTTTGACATCCGGTCGAGCAAGGTGTTTTCTCTTTTGGTCGGCATGGGCATCGTGTGCAGCCTTTCCATCTGGGGCAACATCGAGCTTTGGAAATCCAAGCGTCAGTATGCGGACGATGCGTTGAAGTTCCGTGTCATCCGCTCGTGGGGAGGTTGCAATGCAAACAACATCCTTTGGCTGAATGACGTGTTCGACATCCACCGCAACGAGGAAGCCATCGAATGGATACGGCAGGAGGCTGACGGTTACGACAAGGGATTAAAGACTTTGTCCGACAGTCTGATGCAGGAGAAGCTGAAAGTGAAAGTGAAACAAACGAAGAATAACAATAACCAAAAGTAACGTGAATGGCATCGGTAAAAGTGAAATTCCGTCCTTCTTCCGTAAACGGCAAGGAGGGCAGCATATACTATCAGGTGATACACAAACGCGCGGTCCGCCAAATCAAGACGGATTGCCGGATATTTGAAAGCGAATGGAACGGCAAAACATCGGCAGTTGCCGTTCCTGCTTTGGCGAGCAATGAGTGCAAAAACTACCTTCAATCGGTTGCAAACCGAATCGAATGGGATGTAAAACGCCTAACGGCAATCATCGCATTGCTTGAAAAAGGGAACAACGGTTACACGGTGGACGACATCCTCGTAAAATTCAACAGGCAAGCGGACGGACAATCCCTGTTCCCTTTCATGCAAGGCATCATTGGTCAGTTAAAGCGGCTGAACAGAATCCGCACATCGGAAACATACGCCGCTACACTTGCCAGCTTTATGAAGTTCCGTGACGGTCAGGACATTCTCCTGTGCGAAATAGACGGCGATACGATGATGCTCTATGAGGCATGGCTGAAAGCCAACGGCAACTGCCCAAATACGACCTCATTCTATATGCGCATACTCCGCGCCGTCTATAACCGTGCCGTGGAAAAGGAACTGACGGAACAGAGGCATCCTTTCAAGCACGTTTATACAGGCATAGACAAGACCGTGAAACGTGCTGTGCCATTGAAGGCTATCAAGCGCATCAAGGAACTTGACCTGACACTAAAACCGCATCTGGACTATGCGAGGGATATGTTTCTCTTTTCGTTTTACACCCGTGGAATGTCGTTCATTGACATGGCTTATCTGAAGAAGTCGGACTTGAAGAATGGCATCCTGACATACCGCAGGAGAAAGACGGGGCAGCAACTGACAATCAAGTGGGAGAAGTGCATGGAGGAAATCGTGACCAAATATAAAGGCCGTTCCGCCACGCAATACTTGTTAGCTATAATCATCAATCCATTGGTTAGTGAACGGGGACAATACATGAACGCCCTCAGCCGTGTGAACGTAGCCCTGAAAGAAGTCGCCCGTTTGGTGAACTTGCAGATTCCATTGACCATGTATTGTGCCCGCCACGGATGGGCAAGCGTCGCCAAGAGCAAGAATATACCGCTTTCGGTCATCAGCGAAGGCATGGGGCATGATTCGGAGGAAACCACGCGCATTTATCTCACATCGCTTGACACGAGCGTGGTGGACAGGGCGAACAGCCTTATTCTGAAAGATTTGTAATTGGAAATGCAATCAGAAAATTGTTTTGCAAAAATCGGAATCTCTTGACAAGAGTTATAGTTATATTGCAAAGGTACGCAAAATATTGCAGATTTTGTGAAAAGTTCTCATTTATAATGGGATAAAAGATGAAAATTGTACGGATTTGTTTGGCAAATCCACTTTTCTTGTTTGCTAACATCCTGATTCATAGGATTTATATCCTTAACGTATATCTCTTGTCAAGAGATGAATTTTACAAGGATATACTGCATAAATTCCGTACCGAATCATTCACCGAAAGGGAAAAGGGTACAAAGTTCGAGCGTCTGATGCGCTCATGGTTATTGACAGACCCCCGCTACAACGAGCTTGAAAAGGTGTGGCTGTGGGAGGACTTTCCGGGGCGCAAGGACTTCGGAGGCACGGACACGGGAATTGACCTCGTGGCCAAGACCGAGATGGGCGACTATTGGGCTATCCAGTGCAAGTGCCATGCAGAGGATGCGTGATAGATAAGCTGCCGTGGATTCGTTTCTCGCCACTTCCAGCCGCACGTTCACCAACGAAGTCACTTACCAGACCACCCGTTTTGCCAAACGAATATGGATTTCCACCACCAACCATTGGGGAAGCAACGCCGAGGAAGCCATCCGCACCAAGACCCGCCTTTTTCACGGGTTGGGCTGATTGACCTGAACTCCTCCTGCGTGGACTGGCAAAAGCTGATGGACGGACTTACGGGAAACTCCGCGCTTGTAGAGGGCAAGAAACCGCGCAAGCACCAGTTGGATGCCATATCCAAGGCATACACGCACTATATTATTGACGGCAATGACCGGGGCAAGCTCATCATGGCCTGCGGAACGGGAAAGACCTACACCTCGCTGCTCATCACCGAACAGTTGTTGGGCGGCAAAGGACTGGTGCTGTTCATGGTTCCGTCAATCGCCCTGTTGGGGCAGTCGCTCAACGCATGGTCGGCAGACGCGAAGAAGCCTATCAAGGCCGTCTGCATCTGTTCCGATTCCAAAGCCTCACGGAAGATACAGAACAAATACGATGACATGGATGACAGCGTGGTTGACCTTGCCGTGCCAGCGTCCACCAGTCCGCAGTCCATCGCCTCGCAGTTGCAGAGATACCGCAACCATGACGGTTGGTGGTAGTGTTCTCCACTTACCAGTCCTTTGATGCCGTTTCAGCGGCACAACAGGAGATACTTTCCGAAACAGACGGCGAGTATGGCGTGTTCGACTTCATCATCTGCGACGAAGCCACCGCACTACGGGCGTGAAGCTGTCGGACAAGGACGAGAGCAACTTTACCAAGATACACTCCGACGACAACGTGCAAGGCAGGAAACGGCTCTATATGACCGCCACGCCACGGCTGTACGGAGAATCGGCCAAGATAAAGGCATCGGAAAAAGACTGTATCCTCTGTTCGATGGACGACAAGGCTCTTTATGGGAGGAGTTCTACCGCGTGAATTTCTCCTACGCCGTACAGAACGGGCTGCTGACCGACTACAAGGTGCTTGTTCTTACCGTCGGTGAGGATGATGTGCCGGAAAACATCCGACGCGATGTCACCGACACGACCACGGAACTGAATTTTGACGACACGTCCAAGCTCATCGGCGTAATCAACGGACTGTCGAAGATGATACGGGGCGACGACCACCGCACATGGGATGCCGACCCGCACATGATGCGCCGTGCCGTAGCGTTTTGTTCTTCCATTGACAGGAGCACGAGCAGGGTGGGCATCGCATCCAAATACGTGGCTTCCGTGTTGCCGCAAATATCGGAAAAGTACGACGAGAATCTGGATGCGGAAAGCCTTTCGCATACCGTTTCGATAGCCACAAAGCACATCGACGGCTCGATGAACTCGCAGGAGCGCAATGGTATCCTGCAATGGCTTGCGGACGAGCCGGACAATGAGCGTGAGTGCCGGGTGGTGACCAACGTGCGCTGTCTGTCCGAGGGCGTGGATGTGCCGTCGCTCGATGCCGTGCTGTTCCTTTCTGCCCGTAACTCGCAGGTGGATGTGGTGCAGTCTGTAGGCCGCGTGATGCGCACTTTTCACAAGGGGCTGCCCGACGAGAAGAAGTACGGGTATATCATCATCTATTGTCGTGCCGTCTGATGTTTCGGCGGAAGAAGCACTTGACAACAGCAAGACCTTTGATGTGGTCTGGGAAATCCTGAACGCGCTGCGCTCCCACGACGACCGTTTCAATGCGATGGTGAACAAGATTGCGCTCAACAAGCAGAAGCCAAACAAACAGTCCTATACGCCGTCCGTCACCATCGGCAGGCCGGGATTGGGCTTTCAGGAGGGAGAGGAAGAAGCGCGGCAGATGGAGAACGCGGAAATCGCCCGGCAGTTGGAACTTCGCTTCGGCGAGTTGCAGGACGGCATGTATGCCAAGCTCGTGGAGAAGTGCGGCGACCGCCTCTATTGGGAGAACTGGGCAAAGGAAATCGGACTTATCGCGCACAAGTTCATCGAGCGCATTTCCAAACTCATCCAGTCCGGCGTACACAAAAAGGCGTTCAACGAATACCTCAAGGGATTGCAGCGCGACCTTAACCCGTCTGTGGATGCGGCACAGGTCATCGAGATGCTGGCGCAGCACATCATCACCCGTCCGGTGTTCGATGCGCTGTTTGCCGATTACCAGTTCGTGAACAACAACGCCGTGAGCCGCTCCATGCAGCGCATGATAGACCTCTTGCAAGAGCAGGCTTTCGAGAAAGATACCGAAGTGCTGGAGAAGTTCTATCAGTCGGTGAGGACAAATGTAGCGGCATAGACAATCTGGAGGGCAAGCAGACCATCATCAAGAACCTCTACGAAAAGTTCTTCAAAGGCGCGTTTCCGCTCACCGTGGAAAAGCTTGGCATCGTCTATACGCCTGTGGAGTGTGTGGACTTCATCATCCATTCCGTGAATGACATACTCAAGGCGGAGTTCGACACCTCGCTGACCGAGCAGAATGTGCATATCCTCGACCGTTTGTGGGTACTGGCACGTTCATCACACGCCTGTTACAGTCCGGCCTTATCCGACCGGAGGACATGGAGCGCAAATACCTGAATGAAATCCATTGCAATGAAATCGTGCTGCTGGCCTATTATATCGCCGATGTGAACATCGAATCGGTATTCCATGACATTACTAGTCGGAAAAACTACCTGCGTACAGCGGCATCTGCCTGACGGACACTTTCCAACTGGCGGAGAAGAAGCACAACGAACTTTTCACGGAGTTTTTTCAAGACAATTCCAAACGGGTGAAGAAGCAGATGGCCACGCATGTGAGGGTGATTGTGGGGAATCCGCCGTATTCCATCGGGCAGAAATCGGCTAATGACAATGCACAGAATTTGTCTTATCCGTATCTTGACAATCGTGTGTCTGAAACATACGCAGTTAAAAGTTCTGCAACCCTAAATAAATCCCTTTATGACAGTTATGTAAAAGCATTTAGATGGGCTTCTGACCGTATTCCACAGAATGATGGTGGAATTGTGGCTTTTATAAGCAATGGAGCATGGTTGGATGGTGCTGGTCAAGATGGTATGCGCAGATGCTTTGAAGAAGAATTTACATCCATTTATGTACTGAATCTGCGTGGAAATCAACGTACATCAGGAGAATTGTCACGCAAGGAAGGAGGCAAAATCTTTGGTAGTGGTTCTCGCACTCCCATTGCTATAACTTTCCTTATCAAGAATCCTGCAAAGAAAGGACAGAAAGCCGTTATTCATTACCACGACATAGGCGACTACTTAACCCGTGAACAAAAGCTCAAAATGGTAAAGGAGTTTCGGTCTATTTCTTCACAAAAATTGGATTGGCAGGTTATCACTCCTAACGAAAAGGCGGACTGGATAAATCAACGAGATGGTTTATTTGATAGCCTGATACCGTTGGCTCCTGAAAAGAAATTTTCGCTGAACGCTCAAAGCTATTTAGCACTTATGTGATTGGTGTAGCCACTAATCGTGATGCTTGGGTGTCTGGATTTTCAAAAGATAAAGTAGCAAGCAATATGCTTTCTATGATTAATTTTTACAATCATTCTATAGGGATAGAAACTTATTCTGAAGATAAGACAAAAATAAGTTGGACACGTGGGTTACGAAATGATTTATCAAAAGGACTAAAATATGACTTCGATGAAGCGGAGTTCGTTACAACTACTTACCGTCCGTTTACCAAACAACACTTATATTATCATCGTCCATTTATAGAATGCCCCGGATTATGGCAACGCATATATCCCTCAACACAATATAACAACATTGTTATTGCAGTAAGTGGTGTCGGACAACAAAAGCCTTTTTCTCCATTTATAACAGATAACATTTCTGATTTACAAGTTGTTGACAAGGCTCAATATTTCCCTCTCTTTTTCTATGACGAAAATAAAAATAGAGAAAACTCTCTTTTCGATGATGAAGAAACAAATCGTTATATCCGTCGTGACGGAATCACAGACTGGATTTTGAAAGAAGTCCGCAATCGCTTCGGAGGCTCACGAATCATTACCAAAGAACACATCTTCTACTATGTGTATGGACTGCTCCATTCCAAGCAATACCGTGAGCGTTTTGCCGATGACTTGAAAAAGTCATTGCCACGCATTCCCATTGTAGATAATGTGCAGGACTTTATGGCTTTTTATAAAGCCGGAAAGGAACTTGCCGATCTGCACCTGAACTACGAGCAAGGCATCAATGAGCAGATTACAGGCCAAGACGGTGATTATCCGTTTTATGCAAGTATGCCGATGCTCGCGCATCGTTCCTTAGGTGTAAAAGTTATTGGTGACATTGACATCTGGCAAAGCGAATGGACGGATGAAACTTATCAATACTTCGTCGTGGATAAGATGAAGTTCGCCAAAGTCCGCGACGAAAACGGTAAACTCGTTGCAGATAAGACACGCATCATTTACAACGGTCATATCACCATCGAGAACATTCCGCTCAAAGCCAACGAATACGTTGTGAATGGTAAGCCCGCAATCGACTGGATAATGGAACGCTATGCCGTCACCATCGACAAAGCATCCCAAATCAAGAACGACCCCAACGACTGGTCAAGGGAGCACGAACAACCCCGTTATATCCTCGACCTCCTGCTGTCGGTTATTATCCTCTCTTGTCAGACAGTAGGCATTGTGGATGCACTTCCCAAATTGGAATATGATGAATTCCTAAATAAAAAAATCAGACAAACAATTTAATAAACAAAACTATGGTACTATCAACCGAAGTAATATTAACACTTCAACAACTGGATGGTGTTGGAAATAAAACAATTTTCAAGTTAGCCAATCAAGTTTCAGCCCCCATTTACAATTTGGGACAACTATGTGACTTCTGGAAATCACTAAAAGGGAAAAAAGTAGAAGCTATTTCCAAGGAGGATTTGGAAGAGGCTTATCATACAGCACAACGTATAATGACCTGCTGCGAGCAAAACGGAGTAGGTGTCATGTCTTATTACGAAGATTGCTTTCCAAAAGAGCTTCGAGTTTGCGTCAATGAAACAGGGAAACTCGACCCACCCATTCTTCTTTATTACAAAGGAAACATAAAGGTTTTTGAAAGACCTGGGATTGCTGTCATTGGCACAAGAGAACCTACCGTTAATGGCGTACACGCCGGAAAATATTTTTCAAGTGAATTTGCCAAGAATGGGTATAATATTGTTTCAGGCTTGCCGTAGGGTGTGATGCCGCAGGTCATCAAGGAGCATTGGAGGCAGGTGGTGTGACTACAGCATTTTTAGCCAATGGCCTTGATTGGGAGTCAATTTATCCGAAGGAAAATCTTGAACTGGCGAGAAATATCATAGAAAAAGGTGGACTGTTGCTTAGCGAATATCCCGTTGGACAAAGTTGTGGTAGATATGGTTTGGTCGCTCGTGACAGACTGCAAGCGGGACTTTCCTATGCAACGGTTGTTATCCAAACGGGAGAGAAAGGTGGCACTATGCACGCTGTCAATGCAACAATAAATTCCGGAAAACTCTTATTTGCCGTGGAATATAAGAACGGCGAAGATGCCACCCACGAAAAGGTGCAAGGAAATGTAAAGCTCATTCGAGAAGGAAAAGCACACCCTTTACGTTCCGCTTCCATAGACGAGGCGATTCAGATGTGTGAGAAAGCCTACAAGACAGGTAGTAAACAAATCCAACAAACTTCATTATTCGATTGAGCGTATGAGAAGCATTATTTTCGACATGGATTTAACGCTGGTTGATACCACTCGGTTAGAAGAATCTCGTCATAACAGAAACTGGGCACAAGCATATAGTTTGATACCTCAGACGACTATGTATGATGGCATCTCAGATGTTCTGGAAATTATTCGCAAAAATAACATCAAAACAGCTATTGTAAGCACATCGCCTCGCCCATATATTGACCGACTTGTTGCTTATTATAATATACCAGCCCAATACATAGTGAGCTATCATGACGCAAAACCTATTAAGCCACATCCTGCATCTATGCTTAGAGCCCTTGAACTTATGGGCATATCAGCAAAAGAAGCCATTTCTTTTGGTGACAGAGTAATAGACATACAAGCATCTAATGCTGCTGGAATTGAAAGTGTTGCGTGTTTTTGGGGAACTAAGGAAAAATCAGAACTCCTGCATTCGGGATATTCCCACGCCATAATAAAACCGAATGAAATACTAACACTTATACGATAACCAAAAACGAATAATTATGAAAACAATATGCGGATTTGTAGGATGGATTGTTGGTATGCTGTTAGGCTTTATGGTGTTGAACTCTGTACCAATATTAGGATTTGCTCTCATTATTGGTGGACTTTTTTCTCGGACGCTATATAGGGGGGCTCATTGAGCAAGAAAAGGAAAAAGAACGACGTGCAAAAGAGGAACAAGCACGAAAAAGAAGGCAAGAAGAAAATGAACGTGAAAGAAGAAAACAAAGAAGAAATGAAGCTCTGTCCCTTGCTCGTAAGTACCCGGAAGCCACTAAGTATTATTTCAGAACACATTGGGTATAACAAAGAGTGTAATATCTGATTACGATATTACCGATGACAAGGTTGATACACTATTAGGACACAAATATTCATATGAGAGGGATGAACTCGCTCACAATGCAGCGTATAAGGCAAAAATTGAAGCTGAGCAGAAAGAAAAGTTACGACAAGAAGAACAAGAAAAGAAAGAAGCTGCAAGGAGAGCGGAAATAGCAAGGAAGAAAGCGGAAGAAGAACGTAAAAGTCTCCCCAACATTCTTCTTAGTTGTGTGTCTGGTTGGCATAGTCATGGTTATTATGGTTCAATCAAGCATAAATGGTTCATCGACTATTATCCATATAACAGGTACAAGGATTTTGCGACTGCATCTATGTTTGCCGATTGGAAATTGGTTTGGAATTTCAAAAATGATGATAGAATATCGCCTACAGAGCATTCCTTCGCCTTACAGAAAGTCATTAAACTCACGGAAGATACTCTGAGAGAAACCTTTGGGAACAGAGTAAACAAACTAACTTTGGTGTGTTTAACAGCTTCAACGGAAAGAAATACCAAAAGGAGATTTGAAGAATTCTCCAAGCGTGTATGTAATGACCTTGGAATGGATAATGGCTTTGAACATATACGGATAACAGAAGATGCAGTGCCAAAGCATATTGGAGGCACTGGGAAAGCTAAAAAGCAATATGATGAGTGGTTCTTTAATGGCAAATTCATAATTCTTTTTGATGATGTTAGGACCAGCGGAGCAAGTTTAGAGGAAGAAAAATCTCGGCTTGAATCTTTTGGAGCTAAAATCATTGGCGCAATAACTATAGCTCAAACTCAATCATAATAATACATCAAGATATGTTCATGTACAGGTACTTTTACATTCTTAAACAAAAAAGTGATATTGATAGGAAAAACGTGGCTGATATAGACATATTGTTTTACACTTAAGTACAACTTAACCATAATAGTGTAGCTTGTATATGATAGAATCGATGTAAAAACAGGGGAGCATATCTTATACTCTCAAAGATATGCTTTCCTGTTTCAGCTTACAATTGACAATTGCTAATTCAATTCTCGCTTATTTAAGCGATTTCTTGATTTTTCATCAATTAGATGTGGATATTCTTTGTTAAATTTTTTTATTGGCATCTTCGGCTTTCACGCTCAACGAATCAGAAAGATATGATAATTTTTTTTCGATTTTCTGAAATTAGCTCACTCCAAGACATTATATATAACTTAATATCTTTACCATCCTTGGTGTAATCTGAGAATAAGAAAGGGGTTGCTTCATACTTATTAGAACGCGCAGCATCTATTTGAACCTGAGCTCTTGGCGTTATTCTTGAGGAAACTAAAATAATCTTATAACAAACTTTATTGTGTGGGTAAGCCGAGGAGCTGATAATATCATACCTATATTTTTCTATTTGCTGTATTTCTTTTTCAGCAATAGCACATGACGGTGCTTTCAATTCCACAATTAAAACTTCTTCTCTACCATTGCCCAATTTCTTTTTGTTATAAAAAACAAGTCAGTGATATCCTTATCACGAGCTTGTGCTTCTTGTATCAAATTTTCATCTTCTTCCGTTGGTTCATAAGAAAAATATTTTTTATGAAGCGATTCTAAGTTCTTTTCTAAACTTTTGTCAGACCATAATTTTGTGCTTTCATTGTATTCCTCACCAAAAATCCATAATTGTTTTTCAATAATCTTGTGTAATTGGCTTCTTTCTTTAAGCCATTTAGATATCTCGCCATAACAAAGTTCATGTAAGAAATCTAAAAATTGTTGGTGCTTGGCGACTGAAGAAGAAAAACTGATTACATCATCTAAGTCAGTTGAATCAATAAGCTCACAAAAACGCCTGCGGCTATCGTCTGTCAAACGTACAACCTTATTTACAAGAAACTCAGTATCACCATTTTCGATGATTCTTTTAACCATTGGATATATTGTTTTCCTTGCAGAATTGTTATTCTCTATCAGTTTTTGTTCCATTTCTAATAAGTAAGCTGTATGATTAAATACATTTACTTCTAAACTCGGCCTATCATCTGTTTTTAGACTATTATATGGATAATTCGGGTCTTTTGAAAGTCTTTCTATAAAACTTTTGTATTTGATATTTGTTTCTCTAAAAAAGTTGTCAATTTGTTCTTTTATGAGTTCTTGTATAGCTTTTGCATTTTCTTCTCCAAGGTCTATCAATTCAAAATTTGAAATCATGTCATGTGTAATAATATCAGAATCAATCATTATATACCAAGCTCCTGCGTCTGGTGTATGCCAAGGGCTTACGTATTGGTATTTTGCAATGGATGTCATTACTCCTCCATTATCTATTTGGAAAAAGATACTGATATTCTTCTCTTTCAGATTCACATGATAGAAATGAAAGTTTATAGTATGTTCTTTACCTTGCGCATCTGCAAAGGCTATAGACTTATATTGAGGACTTCCTATACAGAACTGCTCTCGTGTCAATTCTTCATCATTGACAACAAAATTAATTTTTCCTTCAAAAATATTGAATGGATAAGATTCAAATAGAGCTTGTTTAAAATTGCTTATTGATTCAAATTCAGGACTTAACTTATTTTTCTTTTTGGTGGTTTGTTCATATTGATATAAGTTACTAATAACGACTTCGTAACACGTATTAAGAGGATTAGAGGTTTCAGAGGTTTCACAAGGTATTTCAAGTTCTTGCAATTCTTCATTGCTTTGAAACATGGAAGTTGCAAGAACAACTGAAGTTGTGGTATAAACCTTACGTTCTATTTCATACCCTACTGTATAAATTGACATTGTTCTACCTATCTGTAATGCTCCAAATCGCCCTATACCCAATCCGCCTTCTTTATTATCTGTTGCGACTTTCATGATTTATCATCAAATTGAGAGAAAGGTACCCCATTTCCATCGTCATGTATTTTAATAACATCAATAGGATGATAGTTTATTGAATCTTTATCGCAATTTGTGGGAATTAAACTGATTTTCACTCGCTTGGCATTTGCCTGAATTGCATTGTTTATCAACTCCTTCAAAGCTGCAAATGTGGACTTATATTGAGTCAATACATCTTTTAAGAGACGAGGATGTGTTGACATATGCATAATAACATTCTTCATATTTTACCTAATTTATTAATATACAGCGTATATAATTCGTTTCGGCTTCAAATTTACTCATTTTTCACGAATTAAAGATGTTCATTCTTCTATATGTACGTAGAAATTTGGTAGATTGCATTAAAATCATTACTTTTGTATCAGCTAATTATCACCACTTCAAAGCGATGAAGAATACAGAAGTTAGCACGTTACAAATCCATTACCTATCATCAAAATAACTTATCACAATCAGTTGATAGATAATGATTTGCATTCGGAACGAATAGTTGTTTCTACATCGTTACCCATTGTTATACTCTTCTTCTTCAAAAATCTATTATTCAATAGATTACAATCACATTTCTTGTTTCAGCTAACACAACTTGCTGTTATCATGTGATAACAAAAATCTTCTCTATGGTCAGATTACAAAAGCAAACGGTTTGACTTCCTCCTATGTCTGTTTGTCGGTTACAAAATTACAGACAGCAAATTATCCCTGAAATATACCCTTTTACGTCAAATTAGGACACAGACGGACAAAGTAACCCCATTTTTAAAAGCATCTGTTTTTACCTTTTTCTTTGCTGAAAATTGATTGAATGGTAGCAATGTATAAGGCAGTCAAACAAGGTTTGAATATGACTTTAAACCTTGTTTGAAAACCGTTTAGAAATATGGCAGCACTGCTATAAAATTGGCTTGTTTCCTTTCAATCAGTATCAGAAATCAATCAAGCTATTTATCAACCATTAAAATTTGAAAGCATGGAAGAAGTAAAGCAATCATTACAGGAAACAGCAAGCAAGGAACTGGACAGCTATAAATCGGTGTTCCTTAAAAAAACGGTCGGTTTGCAACCGTCAAAGCGTGTACATAAGCGGAGAGATACAAAAACGTATCATGCAGATTGTAGGAGTGATTACAAACAAACAGGTAAGCATCGGAAATTTCATTGATAACGTACTGGAAGAACATTTAAATACGCACAATGATGTTCTTTCGGCTCTCTACCGGGAAGAAATACAAAAAGGAATATTCAACCAGCCAAAAGAAAAAGACGTATGAATATCGTAACTATTGAGGAACAGACTTTTAAACAAGTATGTGGGCGGTTCTCCGGTTTCGTCAGTCAGGTGGAACGGATTTGTAAAGAGAATACCCACCAGCCGGAGAAATGGTTGTCAGGTCGTGAAGTGTGCGCCCTGCTCGGTATCAGCATCCGAAGTTTGCAGAACTACCGAGACAGTGGCAAATTGGGTTACTCCCAAATCGGTAATAAACTGTACTATAAATCTGCCGATATTGAAAGACTGATTGCAGAATGTACGGAAAACAAGAAAGCGAATTATAAATCAAACAATAAATAAATATTGCCCTATGAAAAAGAAAGAAGAAAATAATACAGGAGTAAACCAGTCATTCAAATTGTCTGTTATTGTCGGAATATGGGAAAGTTTAAATCTTCATCCTACGGTGATGATATACCAAAGCAAGAGAAAGTATTTCCTTTCGATGCTCCATGTATCGGATAACGGACAGGCAAAACCAGCCGTTTACGAGATACAGAAAGAAGATAGCCGTTACTTCATCGTTGAAGCCTTTAAACGGCTTTATATAAGCTATGATGCGGTCAAAGATAGTATTTTCTTATCTTACTATGGCGAGTATCTGCGTAACTGACAAGGTGTGTGCCTGTCATCATTTAAACCAATTATAAACCAATAAAACGATATAACAATATGGAACTGATAAACGGCAACAGTGAGATAATTAAGGATTTCTTTCAGTCTATGGAAAGAATGTTAGAGGGTATCGGTAAACTGGCAAAAGAAAGCAAACCACACCTGAACGGCGAAAAGTTTCTAAGCAACCGGGCAGCATCCAAATATTTGAAAGTAAGCATCCGGACGCTGCAAGAATGGAGAGATACGGGCGTTATCCCTTATATTCAGATAAAAGGCAAAATAATCTACCGTGAAAGCGATATAGAACAGCTTTTGCAGACCTATTACAACAAGGAACAACAGGAATGACCTACCGTCCTAAAAAAATACATTTTTTCCGAAACTGACTAAGAACATTAACTCTACCAGTGTAGTAATCCGTCTGTGCAAGCCTTTGGAAGAAAATACTACCCGGAGCGTAGCGCAGGCGTGGAGATTTTCTTTCAAACCCGCGTAGGGCTTGGACTTGAACGGACGGAATACGGAGCTTACCTTTGTTAATGTTTTATTCAGCTTCGGAAAGTCTATTTACAGAATGAATACTTATAGTAAATAATGGTTTATCATATTACGAAATAGCAAAATCTATTATTCATCATGTGTCGTTATCAATCTAATCATCTTGTCTAACAATGGCTTTGTCTTTATTTCGACATCTTTTGATTTATTGACCATATTTGAGAAGGCTATGAAAACAAGAAAAGCTTTCAATATCGCACTATCAATATTAGTTGTTATCAGTGGTTCATTATACTGTATTTGCATTAATCCTGATATAGAGAGAAATAAGAAGTATGCTAAATAAATAAGAAAATTCACATTATTCTTATTGATAACATAGAGAGCTAATTCAGTCTGAACAGCTTCATATTTATGGTTTTCCCAATTCTTCAATGGAGAGTGTTCTTTTATCATCCTGGTCAAAAATTTTGCCCCGTGAACACTGATAATAGAACCTACTGCAAGTGTAATGAAAAACATAGTTTCCCATGAAATATTCAGACCAAGCAAGAAGTTTAAAACTATCACAATTACTATAGGTACTCCAAATGCATATGCCCCCAGACACATGTAGCTCATTAAAACTATTATTGTTGGATGCATTAAATTGAACAATATCTTAGTAATTACTATTGGTAAAGAAATTGCAAAATTAATTGTCTTTACTATTCTATTTTTACTCTTACTGATTAGTGATTGTAAAAGCATAAATATAACGATATATCCAATAAAAAAAACAATGGCTTTCCATTCTAATTTTATTATTATCCATGAGTATAAAGAAGTTAAAGCAATACCTATGCTAACAAATGCGAGTATAATTAATGAAAGTTTTACTTTTTCGGGTATTGTAATCTGTGTCCACCATTTAATAAGACTCCTTATTTCTATAACTTTTTTTATGTTCAGGATTTATACATTGTATGGGCCTTTTTATAAACTCATGATATGCATGTTCTGTTTTTTGTAGGCTTATGATACTTCAATTCATATTCTAAAATTTCTCCATTAGATAATAACACTAACATATAAGTACCAGTTATAATACCGTATGTACCTTTTGTATCTTGATGGAATTTACGCTTCACTTCATAGACGTTTTTATCATACCTTTTTAATTCATTATGCAGACGTAAGTTCACATTTTTTGTTCATCATCATCTCCTCTACCACTTCATTATCTTTACATGGATAAACACACCAGTACATAAAAGTAAACATAAATAAAAACAGTAGGGGAAATAAACTATAGGTAGTATTAAAGCATAGATATTCAGCAAGTATCACAGTTCCAATACATGCACCTATAATTATAATTATTAATGGTTTCTCCATTGGTTGTTTCATATTATAGCTAAAACAAAGATTTCCTTCTTTGTTCTTCCAAGTCCTTATGCTCTTTGTTGTCGTATTCATAAAAAATAAGTGCTTATATATTAATATCACAAATACAATTATCTGCTGCTTACCAAAGATATAGTTATTATATATATTATCAAAATACTCGTTAGAGATTTATTGATAAAAAGCGAACATCTACTGTTTTCTATTAAAGTTTTTTTCTACGTTTATCATATCACGTATAATGGAGCTATCCAATATCCGTGCATAATGCTGTGTCGTTCTGATATTGGAATGTCCCAAAATCTTAGATACATTTTCCATTGATACATCATTAGCGAGAAAAACAACTGTAGCCGCAGTATGACGGGCCGCATAAGTAATATTTAGAAATGCAATAAAAAACAGAATGACGATAATTAAACGTAAAACGTTTATAATTAAGCATTTTGCGAGAATTGCAGAACAGACAGACCTGCAAAAGAAAACAAAATATTGCGACG